>CWGP01000084.1_pt2 | contig 1003 bp, 1 predicted proteins | sample 693701 | NCBI WGS metagenome assembly CWGP01 (sample SAMEA3735915, study PRJEB9488) | human gut metagenome | biome: ENVO:mammalia-associated habitat; material: ENVO:feces | place: Malawi | collected 2009-02-27 | reverse complement strand
TTTCATTTCAGACACGGCTGAAAGTATTGGAAAAAATATTCAAACTTTAGCCGGCATTACCGAAAATGGATTACAGACATCAGGATTTTACTTTGGATTTCTATTATTAATGATTTTAGCTCTAGGAGTTTATGTGGCGTATACGGGTCTACTCAAACGAGAAACTACCAAAGCAGTTCGAGCCGTGATTAATTTTGTGATGATCTTTCTACTTTCAGGTTCGTTCATTGCGTATGCGCCCACCTATATCACAAAAATCAATGACTTTAGCTCAGATGTTAGTGAAGCGGCTCTTAGCCTTGGGACCGAGATTGTCGTACCAAATTCGGAAAGCCAAGGAAAAGATAGTGTGGATTTGATTCGAGATAGCTTGTTTTCGATTCAAGTCCAACAACCCTGGTTACTATTACAATTTGATGATTCTAATATAGAAGAAATTGGCGAAGATCGGATTAATAAAATCCTATCTGTGAGTCCAGATGAAAATAAGGGCAAGGATCGGGAAGAAGCAGTCAAGGCAGAGATTGAAGACAATGACAATGCGAATTTAAGTATTACCAAGACCATGAACCGCTTAGGCACCGTGGTCTTTTTGGTGCTGTTCAATATTGGCATATCCTTCTTTGTCTTTCTCCTAACCGGGATTATGTTGTTCTCGCAAATTCTCTTCATTATCTTTGCGATGTTTTTACCGATTAGTTTCTTATTATCCATGTTGCCGACTTATGAAAGTTTGGGCAAGAAGGCGATTATTCGCTTGTTCAATACGATTATGATGCGAGCAGGAGTCACTTTGGTGATTACGACTGCATTTAGCATCTCCACGATGTTTTTCAATATTTCGGCAACCTATCCATTTTTCATGGTCGCTTTTCTACAAATTGTGACCTTTGCCGGCATCTATTTCAAATTGGGCGACATTATGAGCATGTTCAACCTTCAAAGTAATGATAGCCAATCAATGGGAAGACGGGTTATGCGAAGACCGCAAAAGTTGATGAAT
>CWGP01000085.1_pt1 | contig 1274 bp, 3 predicted proteins | sample 693701 | NCBI WGS metagenome assembly CWGP01 (sample SAMEA3735915, study PRJEB9488) | human gut metagenome | biome: ENVO:mammalia-associated habitat; material: ENVO:feces | place: Malawi | collected 2009-02-27 | reverse complement strand
TGTGATTAGTGAGTTTTATACGCCACTTGTACCAAAAGGGTATGATTTCTTGGAATCCATCAAACAAGTAGCGCAATCAAAAGAAAAATGACAGCTACAGAGAAATTTAGTCTTCTAGGGTATCGGACTAAAAGTATGATAAACTAATGATGAAAGCGTCAGGAGGTGCAATAAAAATGACAGAGGATTATTCTTTACAGTATGCTAAAGAGAACAAAAAAGTATTAATTTCTTCTATTACCGATGGGAAAGAAAAAGAGGAAGAAAAGACTGCCATTTTTATGGCTGGAAGTCCTGGGGCTGGAAAGACTGAGGCTGCACAAACTTTGACGGCATTGAATAGTAATCTTTGTGTAATCGATGCTGATAAATTTCGTGAATTATTCCCAGGCTATGTTGGGAATAATTCAGATGAATTTCAACGAGGATCAGCACTTTTGGTAGATGCGGCTCTCGATTTGGTTCTTAAAAAGGGTTATAGTTTTATTCTTGATGGGACTTTTGCGACTTTTAAGGTAAATCAAAATATTGAACGGGCACTCAAAAAGAATTATAATGTGCTTGTCTATTATGTTTATCAAGATCCATTTATTGCTTGGGACTTTACTAAAAAGCGAGAAGAAGTTGAAGGCCGTTTTGTTCCTAAAGAACGTTTTATCAATGCTTTTTTCCAATCGAGAAAAAATTTGATGCGGGTGAAAAAACAATTTCAAGAGAAAGTAACTATCAATATTTTAGTGAAGGATTTTCAAAATACGATTTCTGATTTTCTAATGGATATTGATAATGTTGAATTAGCATTACCAATCAGTTATACGAAAGAAAGATTGGAGGAAGAGTTACATGACTGAGAAAGAAAAAGTTGAGGAAATTATGGCAAAGTATAACCGCAACTTTTCTACACTACAAAAGAATGCCTCTGCGAAAGAGCTGAAGACAGTCTTTAAATTTGTAGCAGATGAATCCAACCGAAAACAACGGGAATTGATTGGTTTGGATAAAGAAAAATAAATTTGAAATTGAAATATTTTTAAGAGCCAAGAGCAAAAATGTTCTTGGCTTTTTTCTTTGCAATGAATGAGGTGATGTATGAGATTTTTAGATTTATTCGCCGGGATTGGTGGCTTTCGCTTAGGTATGGAACAAGCGGGTCACCAGTGTATCGGCTTTTGTGAAATTGATGAATTTGCTCGGCGGAGTTATAAGGCAATCCATGATACAAGGAAGGAGGTAGAAATGCATGACATCACAAGGGTATCAGACGAGTTTGTTCA
>CWGP01000086.1_pt4 | contig 1286 bp, 1 predicted proteins | sample 693701 | NCBI WGS metagenome assembly CWGP01 (sample SAMEA3735915, study PRJEB9488) | human gut metagenome | biome: ENVO:mammalia-associated habitat; material: ENVO:feces | place: Malawi | collected 2009-02-27 | reverse complement strand
GGCTTTTCCTAATTCCACAAGTCGTCGAGGCCATCTGGGAAAACAAAGTGTGCATAGTTTACTAGCAGGAGACCAACAAGCGGTCGTCACGGATCAGTATCAAATTCGGAAGCTAACACCTAGGGAGTGTTGGAGACTTCAAGGATTTCCCGATTGGGCTTTTAACCGGGCTTCTCAAGTCAATTCAGATAGTCAGTTGTATAAGCAGGCGGGAAACTCTGTAACAGTTCCGGTCATTTTTGATATTGCTAGAAGATTTAAGGAGGTAAAAGCACATGATTTATGATGAGTTGATTGGAGAAATCTACTGGGTGATCGGCAAGATTCAGTCCGATCCGGAATTGGAAGAAGAAACCGATGCTCGAATTGAGCTGAATCAAGTCATCACGGAACTTGAACGGATTGCAGACCTCACCAAAGAACCCGATATCCGTCAATACTTGTTTGAGATAAAGGCAGAGTTGGAAATTGTGGGTATTACCGCAGAGTAACAATAAAATAAACCACTGATAGGCGCTGACCGCGGGGGATTTGCGAAGCAGAAATCCTCCGTGGTGCTGTGCCTGTTCATGGACGGCGGTAGCCGGCCATGATGTCTTACCCCCCGTATCTAACAGGGGGGTACAAAAACACAAAAAATAAGCAAGTAGCTACTAAGAATGCTTGTTGTATCAAGGATATTAAGTGATTTGCATACGTGTTAACTCATTTGAAAAAGTTAACACTTTGAATTTGGAGGTGAGAACTTGGCACAACGGAATCTAGATTATCGGTTATTAAAAGACCGTCGCAACGAATATGGCGTTTCGCAAAATAAATTAGCTACTGCTTGCGGACTTAGCCGCCCATATCTAAATCAGATAGAAAACGGTGGCGTAACCGCCTCTACAAAGACTATGAGAAAAATTTTTGATCAACTGGAAAGTTTCAATCCCGATTTACCTTTAACGTTACTATTTGACTATGTAAGGATTCGCTTTCCCACAACGGATGTGCGGAAAATTATTCAAGAAATTCTCCATTTGAAATTTGAGTATATGCTTCATGAAGATTACGCCTTTTACTCCTATCAAGAACACTATGTCATGGGCGATATTGTAGTGATGTTATCTCATGAAGAAGATAAAGGTGTCCTTTTGGAATTAAAGGGTCGTGGTTGCCGGCAGTTTGAAAATTTTTTACTCGCCCAAAAGCGTAGCTGGTGCGACTTTTTCGAAGATTGTATAAAAGCCGGTGGCGTGATGAAACGCTTAGACTTGGCAATTAATGATCGAGTTGGATTGTTA
>CWGP01000085.1_pt3 | contig 1642 bp, 1 predicted proteins | sample 693701 | NCBI WGS metagenome assembly CWGP01 (sample SAMEA3735915, study PRJEB9488) | human gut metagenome | biome: ENVO:mammalia-associated habitat; material: ENVO:feces | place: Malawi | collected 2009-02-27 | reverse complement strand
CGTGGTCTTTTTGGTGCTGTTCAATATTGGGATTTCCTTCTTTGTCTTTCTTCTGACAGGGATTATGTTGTTTTCTCAAATTCTCTTCATAATCTTTGCGATGTTTCTTCCTATCAGTTTCTTATTGTCAATGTTGCCGACTTATGAAAGTTTAGGAAAGAAGGCGATTATTCGCTTGTTCAATACAATTATGATGCGAGCAGGAGTTACTTTGGTGATTACGACTGCATTTAGTATCTCCACCATGTTTTTCAATATTTCGGCAACCTATCCCTTCTTCATGGTAGCTTTTCTACAAATTGTGACTTTTGCCGGTATCTATTTCAAATTGGGCGACATTATGAGCATGTTCAACCTTCAAAGTAATGATAGCCAATCAATTGGAAGACGGGTTATGCGAAAACCGCAAATGTTAATGAACCGTAAATTGCGGCAACTCAATCGAAATGTGGGACGAACTTTAGCTTTTGGTGGAGGTGCAGCAGTTGGAAATAAGTTGGCAAAGGAACAATCAAAATCCAAATTTAAGCCATCCGGTTCTTCTCTACGAAGAAATCCACGATTATCTAACGATCAGGACGCACCATCTGACTCGAATAAGGAAAAGCCAATCTCAAATAATAAGAAACAATCCCGAATGAATTTGACTGGGAGAAAAATAGGCAAAGTTCTGGATACCCAGGCTTTGGTGAAAGATAAGACAAAACAAGTAAAGGATCAGGTACGGAATACGCCGACCAACTTGAAATACATCCTCCATAGAGGTCTGGAAAAGACGAAAAAAGCACCGAAAGAATTTAAGCGAGGGCTTGTTCAAGAAAAAGCAGATCGAGAGAAGCTGCGAGACAAACAACGACAACGCAGAGATGAGAAAATGGATGAAAAGCGAAAAAACTTGGGCGAAGTAACAGACCGTCATGGAAAAAGAAGAAGTAATGTTTCGATAAAAGAGGATCCAAAACCTCAGAAGGATAGGATACTGAAAAATGAACTTCCAAAACGGATTGTGATGGTAAAACCGAATTCTGAGGTAAGGAGAAGACTTGTTGAACAGAATTTGGTTGCGAGAGAGAATAACCAACTATTAAGTAAGAAAAATTCTTTCCAGCAAGTTAAGCAACGATCTACTCTTCCGAAGAGAGCCAATCAAAAAGTACAAAGAATAATGAAGGCTCGTCCAAAACCAAAGTCGGGTGATAAAAAATGAATTTAAAAGAATTGAGTGTCATTTCGTTAACCATGTTGATGCTCTCTTTTATGGGCATCTTGATGTGTGTGAGCTTATTGTTTGGGGAAAATAGTGAGGGGAGTGGTACTTCTGGTATTTCTCCTGGTGGCAATAGTGTCTCAGAAGAAGTCTTGAAACATCGCTCAATGGTTGAAAAATATGCTAAAGAATCGGACATATTAGACTATGTACCAATTCTTTTGGCAATCATCCAAGTCGAATCTGGTGGCACAATGGAGGACGTCATGCAAAGTTCTGAGTCTGCGGGTTTACCACCAAATTCATTAAGTACCGAAGCATCTATAAAGCAGGGATGTATTTATTTTGCTTCCTTGGTTAAGAGCTCCAAAGAACTAGGGTGTGATCAAGATAGTATTATTCAAGCATATAACTATGGTGGCGGCTATTTGGATT
>CWGP01000056.1_pt1 | contig 3600 bp, 2 predicted proteins | sample 693701 | NCBI WGS metagenome assembly CWGP01 (sample SAMEA3735915, study PRJEB9488) | human gut metagenome | biome: ENVO:mammalia-associated habitat; material: ENVO:feces | place: Malawi | collected 2009-02-27 | reverse complement strand
CTTCTAGGGCTGTTAAAAAGCCACCCGTTTCACGGGTGGATATTTACTTTAGATATTAAAAATCATATCGTTCTCTAGTATGATTAAATCACCACAAAATAAACAACTGAGAGGACGATATGCTATATGAATGATTCTATCAAAAAAATGCTGAGAATAACAGAGAAAGATTTGATGATTACAGAGGTCTCTTACGAGACCCTTCAGAAGAAAAAGACGTTGGTCGTCGATGCTGTTCTCTCGCCTGCTCCTGGTGCTTGTAGAAGTTGTGGTTCTACTGTGGTAGATGGAAACGGGAAAGCAATTATAGTGAAAAATGGGAAGAAGGAAACGATTGTCCGTTTTGAACAATACAATCATATGCCATTGGTTATGCGCCTAAAAAAGCAGCGCTATACCTGTAAAAACTGTCGCACCTATTGGACGGCTCAAAGTTATTTTGTCCAACCCAGACATTCAATCGCAGATCATGTTAGATATAAAATTGCTTCTTTACTGACTGAAAAAGTATCTTTATCTTTTATTGCGAAAAGCTGTCAGGTTTCTTTGACCACCGTTATTCGTACATTGAAAGAGTTTAAAAGCTATTTGCCAAAACAATCTAAGAAGATCCTCCCCAGAGTATTGATGGTTGACGAATTTCGCTCGCATGCTTCCATAGAAGATAAGATGAGCTTTATTTGCGCGGATGGCGAAACAGGAAAATTAATTGATGTTTTGCCTACGCGTAAATTCCCCCGATTAACAAGCTATTTCTTAGGTTGTACCAATCCAGAAGAAGTAGAATTCTTGGTTACAGACATGAACGCTGCCTACTTCCAGCTTACCAAACGTGTTCTGCCAAATGCGAAAATAGTGATTGATCGGTTTCATATTGTCAAACACATGAATCAAACGTTCAATGAGTTGCGTATCCGTGAAATGAATGAACTTCGTAAAGCAGGACAGAAAAGCCAGGCAGAAAAACTGAAAAAGAACTGGCGCTTTTTGCTAAAAAATCGTGCAAAGATCAACCATTATGAATACAAAACATGGAAAAGTTTCCGAGCACCAAAATACCCATTTCTCACTGAAGCAATGATGATTGATCGATTGCTTGAGTTTTCTGCGCCCCTGAAGGAGGCGTATCCCTTTTTTCATGAATTAGTTGAAGCCTTTCGAGACAAAGACCCTGACTTATTTTTCTCCTTATTGGCAGAACTCCCCGAAACGTTAGATGACGGCTTTCGGGAAAAGCTTCAAAACCTTCTTACCCATGAAGAAGGCATCACCAACGCAATGATCTATCCTTATTCCAATGGAAAAATAGAAGCGAAGAATACCCACATAAAGACAATGAAACTATTATCCTACGGATTTAAATCATTCGAGAACATGAGAATTAGAATCTTTTTGATCAATCAATTAATCAATGTAAGATAACAAAAAAATCTGAGCCAGAATGAAGTTCATTCTGACCCAAATTTGATTTTGCACAACTCATCAGTCCTTATTGACAAAGAGCCAGTAAAACAAAAACCAGTTAAGCACTCTGCCTAACTGGTTATGACTAAATTTTCAGTTGTATCTTTCTCTACCAACACTAAATGTCGAAGAGCCAAAAAAACTGAATCAGAATGAACTTACTCTGACTCAGATCTGATTTTATCCCAAACAAAGTAGTATGTTTGTTACCATCCGAATATTTGATTTTTTTGAAATAAATAAAGACGCAAAGTTTTGCCTGTATCTGAGTATATTTTGACTCAGTACACCCTATGTTTATTTTTTATTGCATCTTCACTTTTAGTTTATTTTTTACTTTTTAAAGTTGAAACGATATTTGAAATTTCTATTTGAATTAACTGTCCGTTTTTGACAAACCCCTCTTCTCTACCTTTTAAATATCCTACTAATTTATGTTTCATTTCATAAATAATAGATTCGTATTTTTTATCATAATATAGGTTTTTCATCTCATTTGGATCATTTATCATATCAAATAATTGATACGTATTTTTTACGGGAAACCATATAAATTTCCATTTCTCCGTTAATATATATTGACTAGAATCTATACCTAAACTATGCTCTCCATGAATTTCTCGCCGCCATCCTTCACAGTTTCCAAAGAGCAACTGTTTAACACTTTTTCCATCTGTATTTACATATTGTCCTAATACTAAATCAACTAATGAAGGAAATATATCCTGTATTTTTACAAGCTCTTTAATTCCATGTTTTTTTGCTGAGATCAGATCACCAGGATCGTAAATAAACGACGGGATACGAATACTCCCTTGGTAAGGATACCCTTTTCTGAATAAGTAATGTTCTCCTAATTGATCTCCATGATCTGAAATGAACCAAATGATTGTATCTTTATCATGTCTAAATTCTTTTAAAGCCATTAAAAAGCGATTGATCTGATGATCTATATGAGAAATAAGGCCATAGTATCCAGCAAGCATTCTTCTTTGATCATCCTCTTTTAATTTTCCTCTTAAGGCACAAACATCTGGAACAACATGTTCTAATTTCTCCCAATTACCAATATGCAAATCTAGAGTGTCTGGTAATCTATCCATATACATGTCAAAATAATATTTAGGTGGATTCAATGGAGCGTGAGGTTTCTCAAATGATAATTTTAAGAAAAATGGTACTGTAGGATCTTTCCGCCTTAAAAAGTTTATCCCTTCTGAAACTACCCAATTTGTTGGGTGAAATTTTTCAGGATACATCCAAGGTCGAGCTTCCCACGAATTACAATTTAACCCATCATCAATCAAATCTGCTTCTAAACCTTCTTTGAGATACATCAAATAATCACTAGAGTATTCAAACTGTTCACCATATCGTTTATCATATTTTCGATCAACATGAAGATATCCATCATGCAATAATACATGATCAAATCCCAAACGTTTTCTTGAAGGATATACATGCATTTTCCCTACACACTCTGTTTGGTAGCCAAAGTTTTTAAAAGTACTCGGAAGCGTTCTTTCATAGTTCCACGAAACCTCGTCCTCATAACCTACTCTACCCGAATTTTCTTGATCTAATCCTGTTAATAATGCTGCTCTTGCTGGAACACAACTTGGAACAGGCGAATAACAATTCTCAAAATTATATCCTTGACTAGCCATCATATCTAATGTAGGCGTACTAATAAATTTATCTTGACTATTCAAAGATAACGCATCTGCCCTCATCTGATCTACTACAATTAAAACAACATTAGGTTGATCCTTTTTCATATTAAAAACTCCAATCATTAATATAATCAAACAACCTCTCTTGATTTAAGAAGTTAAAATTCCTTTTGAAAGAATATTTTTTTGATGAGTAAAAATTTAAATGGATTAACAATTCTTTTATGGCGGATGATTGATTACTTAAGAACACTTTATACTAAAATAAACCTTGATATCAAAAATCTCTAATTTTTTTGTCAATATAAAATATTATTCTTTAGATTTCTAAATACTATAATAACTATATCTTCTTTTTACTTAGCAAACAGTTTCATTATTAGCCATCTTTACAAATGGTAAATAAATCAAGGTAGCTAAAATTAAATTGATTATTGATAAAATAATTGATCTCCAATCAAAT
>CWGP01000086.1_pt1 | contig 3896 bp, 3 predicted proteins | sample 693701 | NCBI WGS metagenome assembly CWGP01 (sample SAMEA3735915, study PRJEB9488) | human gut metagenome | biome: ENVO:mammalia-associated habitat; material: ENVO:feces | place: Malawi | collected 2009-02-27 | reverse complement strand
GGTGATTGCCTTGATTGCGGTAGGTCTGGTATTTAATGCCTCTGGCGTTAAGGATGTCTTACTCAATTTGTTTAACCGAATCGTCGGTGCGTAAGGAGGAATCACGATGGAACAGATGCGTGTTTATATTGCGAACCTTGGAAAATACAATGAAGGTGAGTTGGTGGGGGCGTGGTTTACCCCACCTGTCGATTTTGATGAAGTGAGAGAACGGATTGGATTAAATGACGAATACGAAGAATACGCGATTCATGATTATGAACTGCCTTTTGAGATTGATGAGTATACGTCAATTGAGGAAATTAATCGTTTGTGTGGCTTAGCAGAGGAGCTTGAAGGGACTCCGATTAGTGAAGTTACTTCTGAGATTCAACATGCCTTCTTCAATTCTTTTGAAGAAATGGTAGAGCATGTGGATGATATTATTTGTTATCCCGATTGTAATGACATGAGTGATGTAGCGTATTACTTGATTGAGGAAACAGGCGCTTTAGGTGAAGTTCCTACTCATTTACAAAATTATATCGACTATGATGCTTATGGTCGTGATTTGGAATTGGAAGGGAACTATCTTGTCACTAATCGGGGAATATATGAATACAATGGATGATAGTATGTAAGTTCAGTATTGATTAATAAATATTAAGGATAATCATTTGAGGGGTGGATCATACTTTCGCTGTGTCGACTATGGTAAACTTACAGGACAAGATGTTATAATAAGCGTAGTATTTTTAGGAGGTTTAACGATGGTGATTGATTATGCATATTCACTCTATGAAGCAGATGTTTCTGGATCAAGATCAAAAAATCGATTTTCTTATGAAATCTATTGGGGAATTGACAGATTTTTAAGAGAGCTAATTGATTCCGATGACTTCACTATGGTCTTTGATTATGTCTGTGATGTAGAAATTCATCATCGTGATAGGCTTGAGTTTTTTCAAGTGAAGTCCAAAAAAGACGCTGGATCATATACAGTTAAAGCTTTAACAAGGAAAGAGCCTTCAAAACAGCATTCTATTATCGGGACTCTATATAAATTGCGACATACCGAAATAGAAAATAATATGCCAAAATCTAAACTAGCTATAGTTTCCAATCTTCATTTAGGAGTATCTGATAACTTAAGGATACCTAACTCAGAATTAATGCTTGAAACAATTGAAGAAAAGAATAGAAGTATCTTTTTATCAGCAATCAGTGCTGAATTTCCTGACGAGGAAATTGATTTGTCAGATGTATTCTTTATAAATAGCGATCTTGGAATTTCAACAGTCAGAGAAACTATGATAGGTCGTGTTGAGTCTTTTTTTGTTAAATTTTATAGTGAAGATCCAGTTAAACCTGGGGCATTATTATCTCTTTTAATACAAGAGGCTCTAGAAAAGGCAAACTATGAGTTTCCGGTAAATTCTCGAATAGAAGCGGCTGAGAAAAAAGGGATTACCTCAGAGCGATTTAAACTTATTATTGGTCGTTATGCAGAACAGTCTGTTTCAATAATGGAACAATGTAAAAAATATATACAAGAAGCTGAAAAAAATCTTGGGAAACGACTTAAATACATGACGGTATTACCAGATGTAATATCGCGTCTTAGAATGGATTTTCATTGGCAAGAGCTTGAAGGCAAAATTACCGATGATATCCTTGAACAGTCTGGTAATCTCGAGTCTGCACAAATTTTTGAATTAGTAAGGCAATATGTTGGAATTTCGACAGTTGCATTTCCGTTAGAATTTTCACTAGAAGAAATAGAATTATTTTGTTTGATAGTCATGATTAAAGTGGAGGAGAGTTTATAATGTCAAAGAAGTTGATAGTAAACAACGTTTATCTATTTTCAACAGCAACTCAAAAAGCAAAAAAGGTATCCTTCACATCAGGCATAAATATTGTTACTTCTGATCAGGAAGATGGGAATAAAAAAGGAAAATCATTGATTCTAAAAAGTATTTATTATGCGTTAGGTGCTGATGTATATTTTGATGATAATTTAAAAAAAGATACAATAACTTTTGTAGTAGATTTTACAATCGATAATGTAAGTTATACTATTTTACGTTTGGGCCGTTTCTTTAAGTTATTTGATTCAGAACAGAACTTATTAATTGGTACCGATAAGAGAGATGAGCTGGCTGGAGCATTATATCCACTATTTGATTTTTCTGTCTATCTTCCATCAAGAAAAGAAAGTCATAAAAAATTGATTATTGCTCCACCAGCATTTGCGTATATGTTAAGTTTTACTGACCAGGACCATATGGATGGAAGTAAGTTTGGGTCATTCACTGGCTTAGGTCAGTTTATAGACTTTAAGGAATCTTTGTTATACACTCACTTTGGCTTATTTAATACAGACTACTTTAATTTGAAATTACAACAGGATAATCTAAACGAACAGCTTAAATTGAGTAAGCAAGAACTGACAACTATTGCCAATATGCTTGAAAAAATTGGGCAAGAAATTCCTGAAGCAATACCTGAAAATGTTGAGGCACTGCGTAAAGAGCTAGATCGTCATGAAAGTGAGTATCGTACTGTCTACTTTGACTTGCAAAAAACAAAGAATGAATTATCTGATTTAAGAAGTAATTATGTAAGAATTACTAAAACCTTAGAAGATGTAAGTGTTAGAAAGAGACACGAAGAAAAGGATGTTGAGCATGTGCTTCACGAACACACATGCCCTTTATGTCGCCAAGATCTTGAAGATACACTCGATGTTAGAATTGTTAAAAACATAAACATTGAAGATTTATCTCAGGTAAGTCTGGAATTACAAAGTTTTATATCTTCAGCTAAGAGAAAAATTGAAGAAAAAGAAAGTGTTTATAAAGATCATTTGAAAAGACTAAATAAATATAATAAAATTTTGAAAAGTACTAAAGAAAGTCAGAATGAAATTTTGAAAATTCAGGGATACTCGGATTTAAAAACTAAGCTTGAAGTGGAATGGTCAGATGAAGATTCTAATTATAAGGATTTAGTCGCTGAAGGTAAAGCTTTAACAAAAAAATTAAACGAGTATTCGAAGAAAAAGAAAAGTGTAAATTCATTTTATTTTAAGTCTATGAAACAAGATATTGTCAAATTTGGTCTTGAGGAAGTACATGATAAATCTATTGAAAATATCAAAAATAGTGTGAAAGCTACAGGAAGTAATCAACCAATCGTAACAGTTATTTGGTATATGAACTTACTTAAACTGAAAAATGAATTTTTTCCTGAATCCATAAAATTTCCGCTAGTTATGGATAGTCCTAACCACGCAGAGCTAGACAATCAGAAAAAGGAAACCCTTTTTGAATATATCTTTGAAAATATTCCTATAGACACTCAATGCATTATTTCAACATTAGGATTTAGCAGAGAAGACTATGATACAGATTTGAATTTAAATATAATCATTTTGGAAAACGAAAAGTATCAACTTATGAATACAGATGATTATAAAATTAATAAAGATTATCTTAATACATTAATTGATAAGCTATAATTGCATGCCACCGAAAAATATTCGGTGGCTTTTTGTTTAGGAGGTTAAAAAATGAAAAAAATCAAAAGCTATACCAGTATCTGGGCGGTTGAAAAGGTCATTTACGCAATCAATGACTTTCAGCTACCTTTTCCTGTGACCTTTAATCAGATGGCTTGGTTTGTTTTATCCTTGCTATTTGTCATTGTACTTGCCCATGTGCCTCCACTATCTATGATAGAGGGGGCGTTTTTAAAATACTTAGGCATACCGGTGGCGGTCACTTGGTTCATGTCGCAAAAGACCTTTGACGGTAAGAAACCACTGGGATTTTTACGATCCTTTCTCAGTTATCACTTACGGTTTAAGGTTACTTTTGCAGGAAAGAAAGTTAAAGAACAGAAAAAACGATGGA
>CWGP01000084.1_pt5 | contig 5319 bp, 8 predicted proteins | sample 693701 | NCBI WGS metagenome assembly CWGP01 (sample SAMEA3735915, study PRJEB9488) | human gut metagenome | biome: ENVO:mammalia-associated habitat; material: ENVO:feces | place: Malawi | collected 2009-02-27 | reverse complement strand
TTGAAAACTTGATTATATGAAAAGAGGAATGGTCATGGGAATTGTAAAAGATATTTTATTGGTATTTGGTGGGAGTATGCTCGGTGTTACTGTGATGTGCTTGATGTATGCAAGTGCAGCAGCAGACCGAGCAATGGAAAAGAAAGGAAAGTGATGAAATGAATTTCGGACAAAATTTATATCAATGGTTTTTAACCAATGCCCAATCTTTGGTTTTACTAGCGATTGTAGTCATTGGTTTATTTTTAGGATTTAAGCGGGAGTTTTCTAAATTAATTGGCTTTTTGGTGATTGCCTTGATTGCGGTAGGTCTGGTCTTTAATGCGTCTGGTGTGAAAGATGTCTTACTCAATTTGTTTAACCGAATTGTCGGTGCGTAAGGGGGGAAGCACAATGGAACAGATGCGCGTTTATATTGCGAATCTCGGGAAATATAACGAAGGTGAATTGGTGGGGGCGTGGTTTACCCCACCTGTCGATTTTGATGAGGTCAAAGAACTGATTGGATTAAATGACGAATACGAAGAGTACGCGATTCATGATTATGAACTGCCTTTTGAAATTGATGAATATACACCAATTGAGGAAATTAATCGGTTTTGTGGCTTAGCGGAGGAGCTTGAAGGAACGCCGATTGGTGAAGTTGCTTCTGAGATTCAACATGCTTTCTTCAATTCTTTTGAAGAAATGGTAGAGCATGTGGATGATATTGTCTATTATCCAGATTGCGATGATATGAGTGATGTAGCATATTTCTTGATTGTAGAAAATGGTGATTTTGGAGAAGTACCAGAACACTTGAAGACGTATATTGATTTTGATGCGTGTGGTCGAGACTTGGAGATTGGAGGCAACTATTTGGTTACGAGTCGAGGTGTTTTTGAATATCCTAATTAAGAAGAAAAACATCTGTCAAGTACGTGTTATCTTTGTTATCATAATGTATGTAATGATTTCTATAATCAGATAACGAGGGATAAATATGGAACGTGGATTTAAATACTTAGTTGATGTTCATGGAGAACCTGGAGCAAGAGATATCTTTGAGAGAATTTGTACTAATTTATTTCAATCGATGTATGGTCCGACTACAAAATCAGTAGAAGTTTCAAGAGGTGATGGGGGTATAGATGTTTTAGTAGGAGATTTACCAAAGCCTCAGAAAGTGTATCAATGTAAATTTTTCTTAAACGGATTAGGATCTTCTCAACGCCAACAGATAAAAGAATCATTTAAGACTGTCACAACAAATTATGAAATCACAGATTGGAGACTTTGTTTGCCATGCATACTAACTCAACAAGATTTGCTGTGGTGGTCAAAATGGAAACACGAGCAAAGTGAGTTAACTGGTATACAAATTGAACTATGTGATGGATCCTATCTTATTCACCAACTAAAATCATATGATATCTATGAACGTGAATTTGATGAGGATATTAGGAATCAGTTGAAAATAATTTCGAGTGAATTAGCCCTTCAAAAACAGCGAGTCATTGATGAAATAATATATGATGATTTAGATGGAATTGAAGATGAATATAATGATTTCATTTTTGTGAAGATGTTAGAAAGTGCAGGTATTTTTGATACTAACGAATATAAAATAGATTTTTTTAATGCAGAAATATCAAGACAAGAAAGTATAAGCAAAGATGAAGTTGAAGGATTGAGAATATATAGTAATTTGAAGATAAAAATCTTATCTCTGTGGAGAACACAATTTAATATATTTAAATCACCTGATAATGGTCAAAACTTATTGCTTCAAACTTATTTAAGGATAGAAGATTTAGATTCAACAACTCTCCTCTCAAATCCTGAATATAACTTACTAGCTAAAAAGGGTATATTACATCAGCTTGCCAATGAGAAAAAAATAGGATGGGTAACTAATTATCTTGAAAAATTATCTGAATATGTAGGTGAGGAAATATGAATGAAATAGTTGAGGGTGTGACTTATAAGGAGTATCTTCTTACTCTAATAAGAATTATTACATTTTTAGATTGCCTAGGGGAAAATCATAAAAAAAATACTACAATGGAAAGAATTGTTTGTTATGACTTTTTTTTAAAATATCCCGAATTTCTTGATAGTAAGAAAAGTGAAGATTTTGATACTAAATTCTCTTATTTTCATTGGAAGCCTAACTATAAGTTATATGATTCCGTTCTTGCAGATGCTCAAGCGCGTTGCTTAATTAAACTAAAACCTGAATCATCTAATTATATTTCTACAGAACTAGGTACTGAATTTATAAGCGGAATGTCGAACAGCTATATTGAAAATTTAACTGAGTCATCTAAGTATATTGAAAAAAATATATGTAAATTATCTAATAAAGCTATCAATGAGAAGATAAGTGTTCTTCTTACGACTAGTAGGGGGGTAGAGTTGTGAATCTTTTTTTGAAAACATTTAGGTTAATTGGAATTGATAAGAATTATGAAATAAAATTTATCAAGGGCCTTAACGTGATTTCGGGTCCTACATCAACTGGTAAAACAACAATTTTTGAGCTTATTGACTATGCTTTTGGATCTAAGTCACATAAATCATATATAGAAGTAGGATCAAAGTGTACTGATGTTGAGCTAGAATTTGAAATAAAAGGGAAACTATACAGAATTAAGAGAACTTTATTTAAATTTGATTTACCAATATTAGTAGAGGTATTTAATGAGGGTGAAGGTAAGTTTGATATCCTTGGAACGTATTTCGAACGTAGTAAAGATTATAATAAAACTTTATCGGCATTTTTATTATCTAAATTGGGTTTAGATGGTATTAAAGTTGCTAATCAAAATTTTAGTTTTCGAGATTTGTTTAAGTTCTCGTATCTGAAACAGACAGAGATAGATAACGAAGATATTTTATCTGAAAAAAATTGGGCGGTAAATAATAAGCAGAAGGCAGCTTTTGAAATTATCTTTAATTTCTATGATAAGCTAATTGGGGAATTAAAGAGTCAATTGAGTATCAAACAAGATGAATATAAGAATGAGACGATTAAAGTAAACGGGATTCAAGAATTTTTGAAACAATCTGATATTGAAAATTACGATACAGTTGAAAAAAGGAAAAAAGAGCTTGATTTACAAATTAAAGAGCTCACAAAATTGCTAAACGAAAATAAAGAAAAAATAAAACTGGATTCTTCAAACTCTATGACAGATGAGCTTGAAGAAAATGTTATAAAGAAAAAAAAGGATAGAAATTTAATACTTGCAGAAATTGCTGATCAAAAACAGTATATTCAAAAATTAATCACATTATCTAATCAATATTCGAATGATCTTGAAAAAATTGATGCTGCAATTATGGGAGTACGTGAAATCAACAAGTACGATTTTAAGCTTTGCCCTAATTGCCTGCAACCGTTATCTATGCATAAAAATTCTTTGAATTGTATGCTTTGTGATAATTCAATGGAAAATCTGGCAGAGCAAGTTATTGAACTCAAAAATGAAAAAAGAAATATAAATAAAAAAAAGAATGAACTTGAAAAGCATATAAATCATTCTATGTCTGTAAGAGAAGAATTAGTAAAGAAAAACGAGTTACTTACTAAGCAAATAAATCAAGACGAGCGAGTTCTTTCAGATTTGACAGACGCCTATGTTAATCCTTATCTTCAAGAAATAAGCCTCATAAATTTATCGCTTGGTAAATTATATAGTGAAAATGATGAACTAGATAATAGCCTCAGATTTATTAAAGAACTTAACAGACTTCTGTTGGTTTTAAAGCAAAAGCAAGATGAGCTTGAGGATTTGAAGACTCAAATTGAAGAGCAAAAAGAAATGAATGACAAAAGTGATATAATTTCGAAATTAAATATCAAGTTTAATGAGATTCTAGAAGCATTTCATTTTCCAAAACTTTCAAATGCTTACATTGATCCAAAAACCTATCTTCCATATATTAGAGGAAGAAGGTACAATGATTTAGGTAGTTTAGGAGCTGTAACTTTATTAACGGTTGCATATTATCTATCAATTTTGGAAAAAGCATCAAGCAGAGAAATAAATTCAAATCATTTAAATCTGTTGATGATTGATACACCTAGTAAGAATTTAGGTGTTTCTTCAAAAACAGCTGAATTTCAAGATGAAGAAATTTTCAAGTCAATGATAGCTTATTTTGTAGAATTGGATAGCAAGATGTCCGATGAAATTCAGTTAATTGTTATCAATAACGGATATCCAGATACATTACCAGCTAAAAATATAATAAAAGAATTCTCATCAGATGGTAACTCTGGATTAATTGATGATATTTAATAGTTTAATATTGAAGGTTGTTCCTATTTGGAACAGCCTTTTTTGAAAGGAGAAACCATGAAGAAAATAAAAAGCTATACCAGTATATGGGCAGTTGAAAAAGTCATTTACGCGATCAATGACTTTCAGCTGCCTTTTCCTGTGACCTTTAATCAAATGGCTTGGTTCGTTTTATCCTTGCTGTTTGTCATTGTATTTGCCCATGTGCCTCCACTATCCATGATAGAGGGGGCCTTTTTAAAATACTTAGGCATACCAGTGGCGGTTACTTGGTTCATGTCGCAAAAAACGTTTGACGGTAAGAAACCATTGGGATTTTTACGATCCTTTATCAGCTATCACTTGCGGTTTAAGGTCACTTTTGCAGGAAAGAAAGTCAAAGAACAGAAGAAACGATGGGACGAACCCATTACTCTTGTAAGGAGTGTGAACTATGTACCCGATTAAGTATATCGAAAATAATCTTGTCTTTAATCAAGAGGGAGAATGTTTTGCCTACTATGAGTTAATACCTTACAATTACTCCTTTTTGTCACCTGAACAGAAATATCAAGTACATGATAACTTTCGACAATTAATTGCGCAAAATCGTGAAGGCAAGATTCATGCTTTACAAATTGCGACAGAAAGTAGTATTCGTGCCACACAAGAGCGATCGAAAAAAGAAATTACCGGTAGACTCAAAGAAGTAGCGCAACAGCGAATTGATTTACAGACAGATGCATTAGTATCCATGATTGGCGATAGTCAGATTGATTATCGCTTTTTTATTGGCTTTAAACTAATTGCGACAGATGAAGAGGTCAATCTAAAGAATTTCAAGAAATCTTTCTTCTCCGGCTTTCAAGAATTTTTCTATGGCGTGAATCATCATTTGATGGGGGATTTTGTTTCCTTATCCAATGAAGAAATTCGTCGGTATACTAAGCTTGAAAAACTAATGGAAAGTAAATTGGCTAGAAGATTCAAAGTCAGACGAGTCACACCGAGTGATCTAACTTACCTGATTGAACATATCTATGGTGAAAAAGGT
>CWGP01000047.1_pt1 | contig 6483 bp, 9 predicted proteins | sample 693701 | NCBI WGS metagenome assembly CWGP01 (sample SAMEA3735915, study PRJEB9488) | human gut metagenome | biome: ENVO:mammalia-associated habitat; material: ENVO:feces | place: Malawi | collected 2009-02-27 | reverse complement strand
TTGTTTAAACTCACCATTACGATCTCTAGGAATAGTTAAATTCAACTCGCCATATTCTGTTTTAAATGTACGTGAATAATTCCCGTTACGGGAATTTCCTGAATTGAATCCATTTCGATCATATTTTTCGTAATCTAAAAAAGCAGTTAGCTCTGCTTGTAGAAGTGAATTAATCGCTCGTTCTAAATGATCCTGAAATAATTCATCTAAATCCCCTTTATTGAGTAGTGTTTGCATAATTTCTATAGTAAATTTAGTCATGAGAAAGTCCTCCTATAAAATTTCTGTGTGGTAACTTTAATTTTACAGAATGGACTTTCTTTTTTTCTACCCTAAATTTCTATTTACACAAAATATTTTACGCTATCTTTTATTTTAAAATATGGGATATTATGATAAATTAACTATGGATGATATTTGAAAAAACCATACTGTATATTTGATTTAATTTTTATTTTTAAGCTCATATCGTAAGAATGGGACTTGTAGTATCACTTCTTTATGGAGGTGATAATTATGAACGTTGGTTTTATTGGAGCCGGCAAGGTAGGTTGTTCATTCGGGAAGTATTTCCAGGAACATAAAATACAAGTAACAGGATTTTATAGTAAAAGCGAAGACTCGTCATTAGCAGCTTCAAATTTTACATCTAGTAAACAATATTTAAACTTAAGAGAATTAGTAGATGAAAGTGATACTATTTTCATTACGACTCCTGATGGTCAAATTCAGGAGGTATGGCAAGAAATTAAAAATTATCAAATCAAAAACAAATTAATCTGCCATTGCAGTGGTGCAATATCTTCAGATATCTTTTCAAATATACAGGACTATGGTGCTTATGGCTATTCTGTCCATCCTATGTTTTCAATATCAGATAAATATAATTCATACAAAAAATTAAAAAAATCTTTTATAACAATTGAAGGCGATGAAAAATATGCAAAGTTTTTATGTGATTTCTTCAAAAAGTTAGGTAATAGTACTGTAATTGTATCTAAGGAGAATAAATCTCTTTATCATGCCGCATCAGTAGTATCTAGTAATCTTGTGCTAGGACTTATTAATACAAGCGTTACATATCTAATTCAATGTGGATTTACTGAAAAAATGGCAATTGAAGCTTTATATCCATTAATTGAATTTAATATTAGAAATATAAAAGAAAAAGGAATTATAGAAAGTTTGACAGGGCCAGTTGAACGTTGTGATATTTCAACAATTAAAGGTCACTGTGAAGTTTTATCAGATGAAGACAGAGCTTTATATATGCTATTATCAAAAAATGTATTAGAGATAGCTATGTTAAAAAATATTAATAGAGATTATAGTGAATTAGAAAAGTATTTAGGAGAGAGTTAGGAGAGAGATAGATGAAAAATACAGCAGTTACATTTAAAGAATCTAAATTAAGAAATGAAAAATTAACAATGCTTACAGCTTATGACTATTCAACAGCAAAAATAATTGATGAAGCTGGGATAAATGGAATATTAGTAGGAGATTCTCTTGGTATGGTATGTCTAGGACATGAAGATACACTTTCAGTAACAATGGAAGACATGATTCATCATACTAGAGCAGTTACAAGAGGAGCTAAGAACACTTTAGTTGTTGCAGATATGCCATTTATGTCTTATCAAACTTCAGTATATGATTCAGTAGTTAATGCAGGAAGATTAATAAAAGAAGGACGAGCTCAGGTTGTTAAATTAGAAGGAGGGATAGAAGTATGCGATAAAATAGAGGCTATAGTAAAGGCTTCTATACCTGTTATGGCGCATATAGGTTTAACACCTCAATCTGTTAATGCATTTGGAGGATTTAAGGTACAAGGAAAGGACAAGGAAGCTGCTAAAGAATTAATAAGAGCTGCTAAAGCTGTAGAAAAAGCAGGAGCATTCGCTGTAGTGTTAGAATGTGTTCCAACTAAGCTTGCAGAGTTAATTTCTAAAGAGATATCAATACCTACAATTGGTATTGGAGCAGGTGCAGGATGCGATGGACAAATTCTTGTATATCAAGATATGTTGGGGATGTATAGTGATTTTACCCCTAAATTTGTGAAGAAATATGCTAATTTATCAGAAGAGATGAATAAAGCATTTACAAAATATATAGAGGAAGTAAAAGATGGAGTTTTTCCAGGTCCAGAACATGGGTTTAAAATAAGTGATGATGTTTTAGAAAAATTATATTAAAAGGGTCAAGAAATATGGTTATATTTAAAACAGTAAATGATGTTAGAAGTCAAGTAAAAGAGTGGAAAAAACAAGGCTTAAAGGTAGGATTAGTTCCTACTATGGGATATTTACATGAAGGCCATGAAAGTTTAATTAGAAAAGCATCAAAAGAAAATGATAAAGTTGTTGTAAGTATCTTTGTAAATCCAACTCAGTTTGGGAAAAATGAAGATTTAGGTAGTTATCCAAGAGACTTAGAAAGAGATATAGAAGTATGCACAAGAGGTAGAGCAACAGCAATATTTAATCCTGAAGTTGAAGAGATGTATTGTGACAATGCAAGTACTTTTGTTAATATAACTGGATTAACAGAAGGTTTATGTGGAGCTAGTAGGCCAATACATTTTAGAGGGGTTTGCACTGTTGTAAGTAAATTATTTAACATAATACCAGCAGATAGAGCTTATTTTGGAGAAAAGGATGCACAACAGTTAGCTGTAATTAAAAGAATGGTTAGGGACCTTAATATTGATATAGACGTTGTAGGGTGTCCAATTATAAGGGAAGAGGATGGACTAGCTAAAAGTTCTAGAAACACATACTTAAGTTTAGAGGAAAGATCTTCAGCTACTATTTTAAATAAATCTTTAACTTTAGCTAAGGAAGCCTTAAATAATGGAGAGAGAGATAGCTTAAAAATAATTGAGATAATAAGTAAAAATATAGATACTTATAATTTGGCAAAGATTGATTATGTAGAAGTTGTTGATTCTTTATCATTACAAAGAGTAAATTATATTGAAAAATCAGTTTTAGTTGCAATAGCAGTATTTATAGGAAAAACAAGATTAATAGATAATTTTACATTTGAATTACAATAGGGGGCTATAATAATGAAAGTTACAATGTTAAAAGGAAAAATACATAGAGCTACAGTTGAACAAGCTGAGTTAGATTATGTAGGAAGTATTACTGTTGATATGGATTTATTAGAAGCAGCAGGAATATATGAATATGAAAAAGTACAAATAGTTGATGTTAATAATGGAAATAGATTTGAAACTTATACAATAGCTGGAGAGAGAGGAACAGGGATGATTTGCTTGAATGGAGCTGCAGCTAGATGTGTATCAACTGGAGATAAAATAATTTTAATGGCATATTGTGAATTAAATGAAAATGAGGTTAAGGATCATAGACCTAAGGTTGTTTTTGTCGATGATAATAATAAAGTTGAAAGAGTAACATCATATGAAAAACATGGAAGGTTATCAGATATAATTCTTTAGGTTTTGTAATGTTATTTATATATAGCTAGACTATTATTGAAATATTTATTGATTACTAATTGGATAGATGTCAATAAAGTAGACACAAAAAGAGAAGATACTTGAAGATTTTCAAAGTAAAGAGCCTCCATTTCATTTGGTGTAAGCATATCTCATGTTCCATGAGGACGTTTGGTGTTATAGAAGCCTTCAATGTAGGCAAAACAAGCCAACCGTACTTCTTCAATTGAATGGAATGAACGGCGATTTAATTCTTCTTTTTTCATATATTAAAAAAAAACTTCGGTAACGGCGTTATCCCGCGGATAACCTGGTTTTGAAAGTGAGTGGACAATCGGATGATCCTCTATAAATTTTCTAAATTCAAAAGAGGTATATTGAGACCCTTGATCTGTATGAAAAAGAACAGGACTCATTAAATTCCGAGAATGAAGTGCTTTATCTACTGTTTGAATGGCTAGATTTGTACCAATCGTTGTTCCTACAGTCCAAGAAATTACTTTTCTAGAAAATAAATCTAAAACAACACACAAATACGCAAATGTTTTCTTACCGATAGGTATATAAGAGAAATCACTAGTCCAAACTTGATTGGGTGCTGGTGGATTGAACGCCTGGTTTAGATGATTTGGACGTGTCAAAGAAACCTTGTTTTTTCTTTTTTTGAAAACAGGTTTTATTGTAGAAATTTTTGGTAGGTCCATTGATTTCATCAAGCGATAAACACGACCAATACTAATTGAAATGCCATAATCACGCAAAAGGATCCGGCGGATCTTTGCAGCGCCAAGACGTTTTTGAGAAGAAGCATAAATTTCTAAAATCACTTTTCTTAGGTGTTGATTTTCTTTTGTTCTTGGGGCTACTTTTCCAGAAAACCGTTTATAATATGTGGAACGATTGACTTTGAGTACACGACAGAGTGTTACAATACTGTGCTCATATCGAAGAATGTGTATGGCTTTTAATCGTTCGTCGAGTGAGGCGTGAATATGGCAATCGCTTTTTTTAGGATTAAATTTTCCTCCTCGAGCTGCGTATTTCGTTTTTGTAGCTGTTTGATCTGGCGAGCCGTAAGGATCGTGTCATCGTCAATTTTTACTTCGGAATATTGTTTGACCCAACGAGCAATTGAAGAAAGAGCAATGCCGTACTCCTTAGATAAAGCATTTTGAGTTTTACCACTTTCGTGAAGTTTTACAAAGGATTTTTTTAACTCTTCGTCAAATTTACGTGGTGATTTTCTGTTATTTCCCATATTGAAAAGTCCTTTCAAAATTTGTGTCTATTTATTTAAGAGTATACCAAAAAATGTGTCCACTTTATTAGGATACATGCACACGGTTCATGCGAGAGGAGAATAAAAAACTTGAGAAAGAAGCATGCAAACGTAAGTATGAGAAAGAAAAGGAAGTAGCTTTTGAAAAGCTTCGGTTCCAATGGAACAGTCACATACATTTGTCTTGATCTTGGAACAAGCGAAAAAAAGCCAAAAGAGGTTGTCCAATTTTTAGATGCTGGAGATAGGGCATTTGATCCAGAGAATCTCCCGCAATTTGATTGTAAGAAATGTATCCAGAATATTATAAAAACGAATTTAGATATGAATTTAGGGTCAGTGATCGACGATAAAAATAGTTATTCAGACGAGAGGGCCTCAGGAGCGATCTACTCCTGAGTTTTTTTGGCTCTTTGTCAAATAGGACTGATAGAGTGATATAAGAGCATCTAAGGTAGAATTGATTTTCTGCTTTAGATGTTTTTTTATGTTTAATAAGTGATCAGATGATTGATTAAGAAAATTCTGGTTCTCATCCTAACCCGTAAGCTATTCGTTTCAATGCTTTGATGTGGGTATGCAGATTCTCTATTTTGGCATTTGAGTAAGGCAACTCTAAGGCTAAACGAATGCCGGATTCATAGTTTATAAACGCTTTTTTTATATGATGCAGTTCTCTTGGAACCGAATTTGGCATTGTTTTTACAAGCTGAAAGAAGGTGTCCGCTTCTTTGTCATGAAAAGCTTGAAGAATTTCTTGATAGTAAGCATAAGCTATTCGTAGTTCATCAGAAGTAGAAAATAGACGTTCTACGACTTCACTTTCGGTTAAATAGGCCCAACCAAAATTACGCCATTTTGTCCATCTATCATAAACAAGCGTGTCCTGTCGTTTGATCAGAAGTCGAGATAAAGCCTTCACTTGTCGATAGTGTTTGGCTTGTATTGGATTGTTTCGGTCGAAGCTTTTCATGACTCGTAGTCGAATATCCTCAAAACTGCGAATGAGGTGCTTGACGATGTGAAAGCGATCCACAACGAGTTTGGCATGAGGAAAGCACTCTTTTATCAATGAAGCATAAGAGGCGTTCATATCCGTTACGAGTTTTTTTACGTTTAAACGTGCACGTCGTTCAAATTGCATAAAATAAGAAATGAGATCTTTCTTCTTACGTGAGCGAGGCAACCGATTTCTTTTCACGTTTGTCATGGGGAGCAGAGAAGCGAGTGTTCGCGAAACGGTTGACCAAGAAACGCCGCAATGTTTAGAAATCGTCGTCATTGCTTGTTTTTCAGTCAATTCCTCCAATATTTTATAATGTACTTGTTTGGCGATAAAACAGTTTTTTTCAACAATGTAGGTATTCGCCGTAAAATAGGTGTGACAGCCACGACAGAGGTACCGTTGCTTTGCCAAAGCAAGATAAGTCCGTTGATTCGCACACTTATTGAGAAGGACCAGCGATTTTTTCTTTCCGTTCTTAACGATCAGCCCATGTTGATTCACCTGTTTACACTGAGGACAGCGATGAATCGTTTTAATGAGCGTGGCAGAAACAACGATACTGTTGATTGAATGTATTTTTTTCTTCTCGACATGAGTGATTTGAATGTTTTCATCTTTGATTCCTAGTAATAGTTTGATAAGATGAAGATCAGGCAGACAGAACGCTCCTTTGATTGTGTTGTGGTGATTCAATTCTAACGGAGCTTCTGTATGTTTTGTTTTTTT
>CWGP01000075.1_pt1 | contig 7450 bp, 7 predicted proteins | sample 693701 | NCBI WGS metagenome assembly CWGP01 (sample SAMEA3735915, study PRJEB9488) | human gut metagenome | biome: ENVO:mammalia-associated habitat; material: ENVO:feces | place: Malawi | collected 2009-02-27 | reverse complement strand
AACTTAAAGAACACGATATTTTCTTTTTTTCAAGGTTAAAAAGGAATCCTGGACACTGATTTGGTTAGGTATACAAGGTGATAAGACTTCTGAATTTTTGAAAAAAACAACTTTACTAAAAATACAGCTAGTTTGACTGAGATATGAAAAAAAGTAAAAAATTAGGTTTTAAATAATTAAAAGGGGGCATGATATAAAGGATCTTCGACAAGTAGAAAATCCATAGATTTTCCACCAACACTAAATATTGTAGAACCGATATAAATTAAATAGTTACGCCCCCACATCTATTACAAAACTGCTAAAATATTTAATGAATACATTAATATTGATAAAACTAAAAATATCCAAATAACCTTGGTTGAATTGAGAGATTTTTTGCTCAATAACCAATACGCCAATAAAACTAAAACAACAGGTACTATAGCTGGCATAATAGGATCTAACATTTCTTTTTGAAAAGATAGTTTCTTATCACCAATAACTAATTTGAATGGAACACCAACCTTTACAACACTAGGAACCAATCCTCCTAATACTACTACACCAAGTAAAGTTGCTGATTCAGTTAAATCTTTCAACAGTCCACCTACACTGGATACCAGTTTTTTACCTTCTCGGAAAGCAATTGGTAACTCAAAATATCTTAAAAAGAGTATAATGAGAGATACTAATAACCAAAGTAGTACACCTAATGGATTTCCTTCTAATCCCATATAAGCTGCTAGAGATCCAAAAATTGTTGGAATCACTGCACCGAATAAAGAATCACCTACAGCTGCAAAAGGTCCCATCATACTCGTTTTAATTGCTGCTACAGCATCTTTCGATTTGCTTCCATCTTCTGCTTGCAATGCTAAATCAATTCCAATAATAAATGCACTTAAAAAAGGACTGGTATTATAGAATTGCATTTCTGATTGCAACACACTTTTTAACTCTTTTTCATCTTTGTATAACTTTTTCAAAGCTGGATATACAGCTCGAACATATGCCACATTCATCATTCGTTCGTAGTTCCAACCTAGTTGAGCTCCAAACATATATCTTAAGCTAACTTTTCTCAAATCTTTGCTACTTAATTTACTAACATTAGATTTCATCATCATCAACCTCTCCGTTAACTACTTCTATATGATTGATAGTAGCTAGTTTTGATTCTAATAAACGTTTATCTTGTAATTTTTTATAGTGAATAATAGCAGCTGCCAATCCTGCAAAAGAAATACCCATCATTGGAATATTTAAATAAGCGGCTAAAATATACCCAATAATTAAAAAACCAAAAAAATTCCTAATTGGCAAATAATGTAGTAAAATGGCAATCCCAACAACTGGTAATATAGCTCCTGCCAATTTTAATCCTCCCATTAACCAATCCGGTGCATAATTTAATACTGTATTTACTACTTCATTACCAAAAATTAAACATAAACCTACTGGTATTGCACGAGATAATGCAATAGGAACTAAACTTAGCCATGCTTCTAAACTAATCTTATGAAAATTTTCTTCTTCTATATGTTTATCCACACGATGTAAAAAATAAACCCCACAAAAACGAGCTAAAATATCTAATTGAACTAATAATAAGCCTACAGGAACAGAAATACCTATTGCAAATTCAATACCTTTACCACTAACAACCCCCAATGCTGTACCAATAATTGCCCCTGTACCAAAATCAGGAATTGATGAGCCACCAAATGTTCCTACACCTAAGACCATCAGTTGTAATGTTGCTCCTACCAATAAGCCTGTCTTAATATCTCCCATTATAATTCCTGCTAGAAAACCAGAAATTGCTGGTTTACTTAATTGTAATCCTGACAGATAAGGATCAATTCCTCCTAGTATAGCTAAACATATCAAAGAAAAAATCTGAAAAAAAGAAATATCATTCATGATTAAACTAACTCCTTTATATTATTTTGAACTTTTCACTGCCCCAATATCTAGTATGTCATCTAACTTATTACCAAAAAAATCAGTTCCTAAATTATAGCCATTTTTATCGACAACCTTCTTCCCGCTATGAATAGCAAGAGATGATTGTTCCAATTTATATACATCAAATACTGTATTCTGACTGAAACGATCATATGTTAAATAGTTAAAATTAGGTTTTACGGGACCATTTCCAGGAGAAACAAATATATTCGACTCTTGGCTATTTACTAATAAAGCATTATTATCTGAACTTGGCAAATTACTATAGTTATAATATAAATTATTGCTATAGATAATACGATTATTTGGATTCCACTCTTCCTTTACTGGTTGTTTTCCAGCATTGTATATAATATTATTCTCAATCAGAGCTGATCCAGTATTCATATCCTTTCGTACAAAAGGTACACCTTTATCTATATAAAAAATGTTATTATAGATATGGGCATCAGGATTATTAGGCAAATTCAAAATACCTTTTTTATCATTTTGACTAATATTAAATCTGAATGTACTATTTACTGCGTTTTCTAAACAGAACATAACTGTTCCTCCAGAATTTCCACTACTATAATTATATTGATAAATAGTTCCATCAGCCGAATCTGCATCCCATGCTTGACCATCACCATTTCCTTGGTCTGCATTTTTTGTACAATATGCTTCATTATATTGGAATAACGCATTTTTACACTTCCACGGCCACATTGCTGCTGCAACACGTTGTGTGGCAATTGGATAGTCTGTTGTATTCATTTGCCTTCCTGCTCCATTAGAAACATTTCTTTGAATAATTGGAGAACTACAATACATCGTTACAATACCGTCTCCACCTGCATCTTCGATATAATTGTTTTCAATTAAAACATTTGTATTTCCATATTTGTCTATTAACTCCTGATCTATTTCTGCAGAGTTTTGAAATAAATAAAAATAGGCAGAATATGCAACTGCTAGTCCTGTTCGGCTAACATTTTTAATTCTATTACCTTTAATGATAATATTGTCATACTTTGGAATACCTGTTTTTTCTTCATTATCCGGAAGTTCAGAAATGAAATATATTCCACCATTAGCCATATGCTTATTGTATATATTCCCATCTACATCATGAATATATAAATTTTCTAACACAATATTCTCAAGAGTTCCTTTATTTTTAGCAACACTTGCAACCCCGGTTCTATCCATTACTTTTAAATCATTAAAAGCTAAATGATCTGGTTGACTTTTTTCACGATCATTTGTTATCTCTATATTTTTAATCTTTATATACTCAACATCTTTTAATAAGATAGAGCTAGACACATTACCTTTATATTTATGCCATGAGTTTGGTAAAGGTTTTCCATAATCTTGATACCAGACCCCCTTTCCATTAGTATTGATAATCGGAAGGTTCCCTCTATCACCATAATTACTGATTTCAATATACGCCTTTATATTTCCTGAATTTTTTATTTGTAAATACTGATCATCAAAAACCGATCCATTTTCTAATAAAACTTTATCCCCTGGATTTAATTTAAGTTCATTTATTTTGTTTAAACTTTTAAAAGGCTCAGATTTAGATAATCCTGAATTAGTGTCACTCCCTCTTTGCGAACTAACATAGTAACAATTACCAATGGGGTTACTTTCAGCATGAGCGACTTTTGTTAACATAGATAAACTGATCAAACAGCAAGTTGCAATAAAATATATTTTAAATTTTTTTATATTCATATTTCCCCCCACATTCATTCATCTTCTAAATCTATTGGATTTGCTTCCAAATATTCATTTACATGTATAATATTTTCTATTCCTTTATTTACCAAAGAACTATCTTCTCCTAAAAATCGATTATTAACAAAGCCTATAACCATTGGCATATTCATTCCTGCATATAGTTCTATTTCTTTTCCTTCTAAAATTAATCGAGAAACAACATTACACGGAGTGCCTCCCATTAGATCAGCCAGAACTGTAACTTTTTTCAAACCATTAATCGTTTTTTCGAACTTTACTCGAAAATCATTTGCTGACTCTTCAGGTAATAACCCTAAAGCATAAATATCTTTTTGTGTTCCCATGATCATTTCAACACTTTTCTTTAACTCTTCACAAAATCGTCCATGACTAATTAAGACTAAATGATCCGCCATTTTTTCTCCTCCTATATATTTTATTTATTTAACAGAGACATAAAGTCATCTGCTTTATCACTTGGAACCATCTGCGCAATTAAATGGACACCTTTTTCATTTAATTGGTTGAAAGATTCTACATCTTGATCTACAACATTAATTGATTTAGTAATTGATCGAGTCTCAGAAGTTTGTGACATATTTCCAACATTAATCTCTTTTATTGGAACTCCCAATTCTACCAACTTCAATAATCGATCAGGTTTTCGTGCAATAATCAGTAAACGCTGTGAATCATATTTTCCTGCTAAAATATTTTGCGCTGCTTTTTCAATCGGCAAAACGCTTAGTTTCACCCCTGCTGGGGTAGCCAATTTCAATCCGCTTTTTTCAATATCATTTTGAGCCACTTCATCATCCACAACCATAATTCGAGAAATATTCAATTTGGTTGTCCATAAATTTGCTACCTGCCCGTGTATTAATCGTCCATCAATTCTTACTCCAATAATACTCATTGTTTATCCCTCTTTCATTTCTTTATACAATGGTGCTTTTAACAAATTGATTTCTGGTTCATAGGTGCCTTCTGTCTCAAAAATAACAATTTCATTCTTACCAACTTTTAAAAAGCCGCTAGAGATGTACAGCGAAAGCGTTGGACCTACTTCCCAAAAACGACCAATATTGGTCTGATTAACAAAGACAATTCCTTTACCAAATTTACTTAAATCAATAAAACAATCACCGACATCCTCTAAAAGAAACTCATATCGATAAAAACTTGGGTGTTGAGGCTGCCATCCTTTTGAATAATCCACAGTTTTACAATTTTCTAAAGGCAGTGAATATTGTTGCCAGTTTGTAATAAAATGTAAGTCTGCCATCACTCCTGTCCTAATTCCTTTTTTTTGCGTTTCTGCAAAGAGTTTATGTCCATAATTGACACGTCCCATATTTTCAATCAAAATATCCACTTGATTGATTTCTTCTGTCATACTAACTTGTATATCTTCACCTATTTCTGTTTGATACTGAGTAGCTTGTAATTTTTGATTAAGAAATAATTGACTGCGATCTCTGCCATCAATTACCCGTAACCGTTCTTCCTCTGCATCCCTCTCTATTATTGTTCGGTAAAGTAGATAACCTGTATTTTGTCCCAACTCTTCCATCGTCTTTGGATACTTTGATTGAACCGGTTGACTAATGGTATCTAAAGTCGCGAAAAGACTTACTTTATTCGTCAAAGAAATCTTTTGCTTTTCAATTGTGGGTTTAATGACAGGATCTAACTGCTTAATCTCTGGATAATTTTCATGAATCATTTTACGCAATGCATAATATTTTTCTGTTGGATTCCCCTGTTCATCTAATGGTGCGCCATAATCATAAGAAGTAATTTGGGGTAAATCAATCACTCCTCTTGCTGAACAACCATTCATAAACCCAAAATTTGTTCCTCCATGAAACATATATAAATTAATGCTTCCCTGTTCTAATACCTCTTTTACAGCTTCAGCAAGTTCCTGTGGGTCTCTTTGAATAATTGGTTCTTTCCAACGATTAAACCAACCATCCCAAAATTCCATACACATGAGTGGCCAATTTTTATCATGTTCTTTAAAAAACTGCTTCATAGAGTCAAAGTTGTCTTTTGCTTTAGAACCAAAATTACCAGTAACCAAAATATCATCTTCAATCATGCTTCCAGCTCGTAAAGTAGCCCGCCACGGTCCATCTGAAGTAAAAAAAGGAACTGTCACTCCCCGATTAATCATCAAATCTCTTATCGCACGCAAATATTCCTTTTCTTCCCCAAAAGATCCATACTCATTTTCAATTTGAATCATCAATATATTTCCCCCATTTTTAAGTTGATGGGGAACAATCCTTTTCATCAAGACATCATAATAATCTGCCACATGTTCTAAATAAGCGATTTCATTCCTGCGGATATGGATATGTTCACGGAGTAGCCATGACGGAAACCCTCCAAACTCCCATTCAGCACAGATATAAGGCGATGGACGTACAATAGCATATAATCCTAAGTCTTGAGCTATTGTCAAAAATCTCTCTAAATCCAATATCCCTTCAAAATGAAACTCTCCTTTTTGAGGCTCATGTAAATTCCAAGGAACATATGTCTCTACTGTATTAAATCCTAGTGCTTTTAAATTATACAAAGAATGCTCCCAATCACATGGAGGAACCCGAAAATAATGAACTGCACCAGATAGTATTCTAAATGTTTTTCCATTTAATAAAAATTCTTCTTTTATTTCAAATTCTTTCATAGCTTACCTCTCACACCTTAGTATACTTAGTATATTAAGGTGTGGGAAATTAAATGTCAACAAATTTTACGAAATATGTTAGTATTTAATATGATAAGTTCACAGGAGGTGTTCATAATAAATCCAAAATATTTAGTGATTAAGAATGAATTAAAGCAAGAAATCGTTACTGGTAAATTTCATAGCGGTGAACGATTTTATTCAGAATCAGAAATTATTAAAAAATATAATGTGAGTTCTATAACAGCAATTCGTGCATTAAAAGAACTAGTTCAAGATGGTTATATCGTACGTTATCAAGGAATAGGAACTTTCGTTTCACGCGCAAGAAAAGAAAAAATAGTAAAATTTTCTGATATAGAAATATTTTCATTTGATAGTGATAAAACACGTGTCCTTTCAATTAAACGCAAGAATAAAAAACAAATATTAAATACATTAAAACTAACAACCGATTCATATTATTACCAAATCGAACGGATTAGAGAAGCAAATGAAACACCTTATATCTATCATAAATCTTATTTGCCAGAACAATATATAAATCCCAATTATCCAGAGATTAATTATTATAATTCTATTTACAAACGTTTAAAATTAGACTATAACATTGATTTAACTGAAGAAAAATTTGTAGAAACAAACGAAATTTTATTTCCTGCTCCTAATAACATACGTAAACAATTAGAAATAAATGAAGTCGAACCAGTTGTTTTTCAAACCAAATTATCCTCATTATCTGAAAATAATAAACCTATAGAATATGTCGAAAGTTATAAGAAATGGAATTTCTATAAAATTCAACTCCTATCAAATAATTAACCGTTACTTATCTGGTTCTACTTTGTTCGTTGTAGCAATTTTTGTCAATTGTCAATATATTTTTTTAGAATTGGAGTTCTTATCATGAAACACATTTCAGTATTGATCAAACCCGCATCTTCCCTCTGCAATCTTCGCTGCAGCTACTGCTTTTATGCCAATGTTAGTTCCTTGCGGGAAGTCCGCTCATTTGGCAAAATGAAAGAAGAAGTGACAGAGAAAATGATCGAAAATATTTATGCAGACTTA
>CWGP01000058.1_pt1 | contig 7525 bp, 7 predicted proteins | sample 693701 | NCBI WGS metagenome assembly CWGP01 (sample SAMEA3735915, study PRJEB9488) | human gut metagenome | biome: ENVO:mammalia-associated habitat; material: ENVO:feces | place: Malawi | collected 2009-02-27 | reverse complement strand
GTAGATTTAAAACTTTGCAACAGAACCATTTCTGTTACGGCAACAGGAAATTGGAGGCTGCTGGGAAAATTGTATAAATGGATTTGCAAAAACAAGAAGAAACTGTACTGATTTTATTCGAAGTAAAAACGGATCTGGATGAACAGAGAGTGCTATCAATGTTAAAAAAAGAACACTAATTAGCGGTAAATGGTCAATTAATAATATTAATAGGGTGATATAATGAAAGCGCATTAAAGAAAGCGCTTAAAAGCCGGCTTAAGCGCAAAAAGAAATTTGGAGGTTGTAAAAATGAGTTTCTACGATAAATTTCAAACAGGTTTAGAAAAAATTGTTGGACCAATTGCGACAAAAGTCGGATCAAATAAGTTCATCATCGCATTAACGGAAGGTTTTATGCTTACGATGCCAATTACTTTGGGAGTTGCGCTGATTGCGGTATTAACAAATTTTCCGATACCAGCCTGGTTAAATTTTTTGCAGAATGCCGGCTTGTATGATGTCGGGAACCAAGTCATCACATTAACATTATCCTTACTAGCAATTTATGTAGTAGGAGCGATCGGTTATCGATACACAGTCAACGAAGGCGAGCATGGGATGACCGGGGCATTATTATCTTTGGCATCATTTATTGCGCTTATGCCAGTTGAGAAACTTACCCAAGCTGATGGATCCTCAGTTACAGCAATAGCAACCGAAAAAATGGGAAGCCAAGGGATCCTTGTTGCAATTTTGATTGGGTTGTTCATTCCCTGGTTGTATGTGAAATTAACAAGAAAGAAACTTGTCTTAAAATTACCTGAATCGGTTCCACCAAATGTCAGCCAATCCATGGCGCCAACTTTTGTGGCAATGATCATCTTTTCTTTGGTTTTCTTTATCAAATATGTGACAGGGTTAACACCTTACGGTAATGTTTTTACAATGATAACCACTATTATTGCTGAACCGATCTCGGCTTTTGGCGCAACTCCAATTGCTTTGATTGTAGTATTTACACTAATGAATCTCTTCTGGTTCTTTGGGGTTCACCCAAATACAATCTTAATGGTTTATGTGCCTATCTTAACGATGGCAGGTATTTCGAATCAAGAAGCATTTCTTGCAGGAAAAGAATTGCCATTTTATGCATTTGCCATTGTTGGATTTGCGGTTCAAATCGGGGGAGCTGGAAATACGCTAGGCCTATGTATTGCTACGCTGTTTGCTAAATCAGAAAAATATAAAGCAATGAGAAAATTAGTGATTCCAGCCAATATCTTCAATATCAATGAGCCTATTATTTTTGGTTTTCCATTAATGCTGAATCCACTTTATTTTATTCCGATGGTGTTGTCTCCTTTAGTTTCAGGATTGTTTGCAATGTTTTATATGAACCTTATTGATATTAATGTGAACCCAACCATTTCAATGCCTTGGGTAACGCCAGGTTTCGTAACAACATTCTTCACTGGAGGATTTCCATTAGCTCTATTGTGGTTCTTATGCTTACTTATTCATTTTGTAATGTATCTGCCGTTCTTCTTGATGGATGACAGAAGAGCAATCCAAGAAGAACGGGGCAGGGTTCAAGAAGAGCGCGAACATATCCAAGCAATATAAACTAAAAAAGTTAAAAATCAACTACTAAATGGGGATGAAGATTTATGGCAAAAATTCAATGTAATGTGATTTCGTACGTACTAAAGCGAACAGTGGACTTAACGGTCGTTTTACCAACTATTTCTATACCAGAAATTCTTCAAGATAAAGGGGAGTTGCATCACGAATATCCATTCAAATATCCGGTTCTGTATTTACTTCATGGCTATGGGAATAATCATGCACAATGGACGGGATACTCTAACGTGGAACTGTTTGCAGAAGAAAGAAAAATTGCAGTAGTGATGTTTTCCGGAGAAAATAAAGCCTACCTTTCGAATGAGAGCGATGATTTTGAGAAATTTATCACAGAAGAGCTTCCGGAGTTTATCACAAATACATTTCCTATTTCTAAACGGAAAGAGGATACCTATATTGCAGGTTTGTCCATGGGGGGGTTTGGTGCTTTATACAATGGACTGCAGCGGCCTGATTTATATCAAGCAATCGGTGCATTCTCACCAGCTCTACGCATGCAAGGTGTAGCGATTGATTTATTTGATATTGTGGAAGATTTAGATGTTACGCAACCTATTTACCTTGCATGCGGCGAAAATGACTTTTTATATGAAGATAATGTTAAATTTGCCAAAAAATTAAAGGAAAGGAATTTTGAACATACTTGGACGTCAGCACCAGATTATCAGCATGAGTGGCGTTTTTGGAATGAGTATATCGAAAAGTTCTTAGATTGGCTTCCAAGGACTGACGGCTATAAAGATGTAAGAAGACCAGTATAAGGGAGTGTAGAAAAGTGGGATTTCCTAAAGATTTTTTATGGGGCGGCGCAACCGCTGCGAATCAATATGAGGGAGGCTATTTAAGTGGTGGCAAAGGCTTAGCGACTTCTGATTTTATCACTGCAGGAAGCATGACAGAACCGCGTATGATTGTGATTGAGCTTGAAAATGGTGAAAGAAAATCCATAAACCGTTTTGAAGATGTTCCAAGTGGAGCGAGGGTAGTTATTGATGAGCAATTATATTATCCTAGTCATGTCGCAACTGATTTTTACAATCATTATGAAGAGGACATTAAGCTGTTTGCCGAAATGGGTTTTAAGGGATTTAGAATGTCGATGACCTGGTCAAGAATTTTTCCAAATGGTGATGAGGCAACGCCTAATGAAGAAGGCTTAGCCTTTTATGATAAAATCTTTGACTTATGCGGTACTTATGGGATTGAACCGATTGTCACTTTAAATCATTTTGATTTGCCGAATCATTTGGCTGTCACGTATCAAGGATGGTTGGATCGCAGAACAATTGATTTCTTTACCAACTATTGCAGAGTTGTTTTTGATCGTTACAAGGATAAGGTCAAATATTGGATGACGTTCAATGAAATCAATTTCTTACGTGACTACAGTACTCTAGGGATTACAGATGCATCCGATTTGACGAAACAAAATCAAGCCATTTACCATCTATTGTTGGGCAGCGCAAAGGGTGTGGAAATCGGACATGCCATCAATCCAGAATTTAAGATAGGCTTAATGATCGCCAATATTTTATTCTACCCAGAAACATGCAATCCAAATGATTCGATTCGTGTTATGGAATTGGAAAGAGGCTTTAAGGATTTCTATTACGATGTCCAATGTCGTGGCGCTTATCCCAACTATAAATTCAAAGAACTGGAAAGAGAGCATGTAGAATTAAAGACAGTGCCAGGGGACGAGGAGATTCTCAAAAACGGAACAGTCGACTACATTGGCTTTAGTTATTATAACTCCACTGTAGTCAGTACCAGCGGTAATTCTGAACAAGCCGGCGGCAATCAATTTGGAGCAGCAAAGAATCCATACTTGGAAGAGTCTGAATGGGGATGGCCAATTGATCCTTCGGGTTTACGTTTGGTATTGAACCGATTATATGATAAGTATCAGTTGCCATTGATGATAGTGGAAAACGGTCTCGGGGCGATAGATAAAGTGGAAGAAGATGGCAGTATTCACGATGACTACCGAATCGATTATTTAAGAAAACACATTGCAGAAATGAAAAAAGCTGTGGAAATTGACGGTGTCGAATTGTGGGGGTATACGCCATGGGGTTGCATCGATCTCATTTCAGCCGGAACAGGAGAAATGAAAAAACGATACGGTTTTATCCATGTCGACTTGGATGATGAAGGAAAAGGAACTTTGAAGAGACGGAAAAAAGATTCGTTCGATTGGTATCGAAAAGTGATAGAATCAAATGGAGAAGAATTGTCTTAGTCATAATTTACGAATGAGGTGTTTCCATGCGAATGATTTTTGATAACGAATATGAAGATTTAAATGCCAGTGTCTTTCGGAGAACCGATCCGAATAAATATTGTCTAATGACAGAGCAGGCAGGCACCAATTTAAGTCAAAGTATTATTGAAACGCATTGGCATGAATGGTTGGAAATTACGTATATTATCGAAGGGGCGATGCAAGTTCAGTTTCCCGATGGACAATTAGAGGTCAGTGAAGGACAAGTTGCTTTAATCGGTATGCAAACATTGCATAAGATGATCGGGGATACTGGAAAATATCACTTCAAATGTTTGCATATCAACTTCGGATTAATTTCTCAATACGTAAATCCTTCAGTATTGATGGATAAAGTAATCCTTATCCAAAATGCGGAGTATTTTATCAAGGTTCTGGAAAATATTGATGCACTGATGGATTCGGACGATGTTGTTTCGCACATTCGCTATCAAAGTAATTTGTTGGAATTGTTGGCAATCGGTATTGAAGAAATCGAAAATGCTTCAGAAAATGACTTCCCAAAAGGGTCCATTGATTTATTTTCCAAAATACTCTTCTATTTAGGCGAGCATTATCAAAAAAATTTGTCGTTGGATCAGGTCGCAAAGCATTTTGGTTATTCCTCACAGCACTTGTCACTGATGTTCAAAAAACAACTTGGCATCAACTACAAAGCTTACCTCACTCGGATCAGGTTAGAAAAGGTGAAATTTCTGCTGGTAAATACAGAAAACAAGTTGTTGGAAATCGCTTTGGAAAGCGGCTTCTCATCCGAACATTCATTAATTAAAAATTTCAAGAAAACATATCGACTGACACCCACAGAATATCGTCGAGAAAATCAGATAAGATGAAATGATATTAGAGAGACATTCTTTATGGGAGTGGTTACATGTCAAAGTTAATTTTACGAGCGGATGATTTAGGAATCAGTGAAGGAGTTAATTACGGAATCTTTAAAGCTGTGAGCGATGGGGTAATTTCTTGCGTGGGTTTGATGTCCAACATGCCCGCGGCAGAACAGGGCTACAAACTAGTGGAGAAGGTTAGTACTTGTATAGGATTACACCTTAATATTTGCTTAGGCGATCCTGTAGCTGCTCCCTCTAAAATACCCTCTTTAGTGAGTGAAGAGGGATCATTTTATACCAGTGGTGAAATAAACAAGAGAATGAAAGATACAGTAGACTTAGCCGAATGTGTGATTGAGATAAAAGCGCAAATTGATCGATTTGAACAAATCACAGGCAAAAAACCGGATTATGTCGATGGTCATGCTATCCTGTCGCCTATATTTTTCCAGGCAGTAAAGGCAGTTGCTGATGAACAGCACTTATTTTTTTCGATGCCTTCATTCGATAAAAAATGGGAAAATGAAAATGAAATATACGGATTGGAATTATTGCGCTTCAATGAAGATGGTCTCTACGACCCTAGAGAATATTTTGAACATAATTTAGAAAAAATAAATGCTCAGTATTGTTCGGTTGCAGTTTTTCATCCGGGGTTTTTAGATCAATTTATCTTGGATCATTCTTCCTATACGTTCATACGTCCAATGGAATGTGAATTTCTGTGCAGCGAGTGGCTGGAAAATTGGATCGAGCAAAATAATATTGAAATTGTAGATTTTAATAATTATAAGGATGCTTAAAGGAGGAGTAAACGATGAAAAAAATAGTGTTACTGTGTGCAGCAGGAATGTCAACGAGTTTATTGGTTAAGAAAATGGAACAAGCAGCAAAGGAAGACAATTTTGATGTGAAGATTGAGGCGCACTCTGTTTCAGGTTTCAAAGAACATACAGCAGGTGCAGACGTAGTCCTGTTAGGTCCTCAAGTTCGTTTTCAATTAGCAAAAATAAAAAGTGGAGTAGACTGCCCTGTTGAAGCGATTGACATAGCGGCATATGGCCGTATGGATGGGAAAACAGTCATTCAACGTGCAAAGCAATTGATTGGTTCATAACCTATAAAAATCAATGGCAGTAGCGTCATTAAGTCAGAGGCAAAATAACAGTACGAAGAGTTGCAAACAAGACTGCGTTTGTAACGCTTTTTTAGGAGGAATGGAATGGCGACACGTGACTATTTATCAATTGATATTGGGGGTACTTATATTAAGTATGCCATTGTGGATGAAGCATTTGGTATGAAGAAGCAAGATAAAGTGCCAACGCCAAAAAGCAAAGGAATGCTGACGGAAATGCTGTATGGTCTGATTGGACAACATCGTGAAATTGCTGGGGTTGCGATTTGTTGTCCTGGAAAGGTTACGTCAGATGGAACAGTCTACTATGGCGGCGCATTGCCGTTTATGCACGAAACGCCGTTAGCTTCATTGATCTCAAAAAACTTCGCTATTCCTTGCACGGTAATAAATGATGGTAAGGCAGCGGCGTTGGCAGAACATACAAAAGGCAATCTAAGAGGCGCAGCAGATGGTGCGGCCGTGATTCTTGGAAGTGGCGTTGGCGGAGGAATCATCCTGAATAACAGCTTATTGATGGGTGCCAACAATCAAGCTGGAGAGTTCAGTTTCATCAATGCGAATATTGATGCGGGCCCCATAACTAGTCAGATGGTGGGAAGAAAATTGTCAGCAGTGCATTTTGTGAATCAGTGTGGTCAACTTTTAGCGTTAGAGGATCCCGATGATGGACAAACAGTCTTTCGCGAAATTGAGAACGGATATGACGAGAGGGTTTTGTCTTTATTCAAAGGTTACTGTCGAAACGTTGCATCATTGATCATGAATGTTCAGGCAATCTTGGATATCGAAAAAGTAGTGATTGGTGGGGGAATCAGCGCGCAACCTTTGTTAGTTAAAACGATTCAAAAACAATACGATCAGTTATTTGAAGAAATGGGCTTCTTCGGTAAAATGTTGCATAAAGTAAAAATTGAGGTTTGCGCTTACTCAAACAACGCAAATTTGATCGGTGCACTCTCGTATTTTAAAACAGTGTATGTCTAAGTAATGTCTACTGAATAACTAACAAACCTTATGACGAATTGCAATAATTATTGCGACATTTTTTCTTTACTCAATTAATGAAGTTTCGTGCATGAATGATTCTAAAGGTGTTTGATAATTCAGGTATTTTCTTGGCCGATTATTCATTAGCCATAGAGCCGTGAATAATTCAGTTTCGCTCACCGTAGCTAAATCAGTTTTCTTCGGAAAGAATTCGCTCATTAAGCCATTAGAATTTTCGTTTGGTCCTCTTTGCCAAGCGCTGTAAGCATCTGCAAAGTAGAAATCAATACCTGATGCCTCTACATCTGGATAACAAGCGAATTCTTTCCCGCGATCGGAAGTAAATGATTCTAAGGCGTGCTCAGGTAGATTCCTTGTTAATTTCTCAATTGCACTGTGCATCGCATCTTTAGTGCGGTTCGGGATCAGAAAAGCAATGTATAACCGACTTTTACGCTCTGCGAAGGTCGCTAAACATCCTGTACTCTTTCCACGTGAAGAAACGATTGTACCTAATTCCCAATGCCCAAACTCTTGTCTGCTTCTGACCGATTTAGGTCGTTTAGAGAGGCTACCAATATTGAACTTACCACGTGTTTCTTGAGGTTGGCGACCTAATAAGTTGGCGGTTCTGTTGCAAAGTTTTAAATAAAGAAT
>CWGP01000085.1_pt2 | contig 11051 bp, 15 predicted proteins | sample 693701 | NCBI WGS metagenome assembly CWGP01 (sample SAMEA3735915, study PRJEB9488) | human gut metagenome | biome: ENVO:mammalia-associated habitat; material: ENVO:feces | place: Malawi | collected 2009-02-27 | reverse complement strand
GTCGCAAAAAACGGGAAGAAGCATAGTTTTACTTTAGCCGAATCATTTTCAAAGGAAAAATCGGGTGGTCAAAAAGTCGATTATCCCAATCCCATAGCTATTAAAGAAAATGGCGGGTGGCGCTATAACTATGGCAATATGTTTTATTGCCTATTAGTGAAGCAATACCTGACCACGACACAGTTTGATGATAAAACAGTCCAAGGGATTTTTGACGAGGCTTTTAAGTATGAAGGTACTGCCTACGTATTTGGCGGTTCGAGTCCCGCAACGGGTTTTGATTGTAGTGGATTGACCCAGTGGTGTTATGCCAAAGTTGGTCTGAAACTTCCCCGGGTGGCTCAAGATCAGTATGAGGTCATGACTCATATTGACTTAAAAGATGCCAAACCTGGTGATTTAATTTTCTTTCACTCAACCTATGATACCGATACTTATGTGACTCATGTAGGTATTTATGCAGGAGAGAATCGCATGTTTCACGCAGGAAATCCAGTGGGTTGGACGAATCTTACAGAAAGCTATTGGCAGCAGCATCTGATTGGAGCCGGCCGATACAATTAAGAGAAAAGAGGAAAAATAATGAAGATAAAAATTGAACGGATTCAAAAGGAAAAGATTTCAAAAAAGAAAAAAGAGCGGACAATTTCAGTGGGCAAGCATCGAAAAATGGTGCTTGCCCTTTGGCTTTTACTGTCATGTAGTCTTGCTTTTGGTATCTACAAAAATTTCACCGCCATTGATCAGCATACAACTCACGTAAAAATGGTTGTAAAAGAAAAAGTAATAAATACTTCTGGAGTTGAAAGTTTTACAAAGAATTTTGTGAAAGAATACTTTTCATGGAAGAATAACAAGGAAGTAATTGAAAAGAGAATGAGTAATCTTGGACAGTACCTTACAGAAGAAGGTCTTGCTTTGAGTCAAGATATGGTTCGAGTAGATATTCCCACTAGTTCAGAAGTAAACTCAGTAAAAATTCTAGGTGTTGAAAAACGTTCGAAAGATTTTGTCGTTTCATTTTTAGTAGACCAAAAGATTACAGAAGGGAAAAAGTCAGAACAAATTTCTTCTGCATATCGAGTGAAGATATTTGAAGATGAAAAAGAAAATCATATAGTGACGAGTTTACCAACTATGATTAGTAAGCCAGGTAAGGCAAAATATGAAGTAAAACAAGTAGAAAGTGATTCTGACATTGATGCAAAAACAACGCAAGAAATTACTGAGTTTCTAGAGACATTTTTCAAACTTTATCCAACTGCTTCTGAAAAAGAGCTAGAGTATTATAGTGAAAATGAATCTATGAGCCAAGTTAGTAGCGATCTTAGATTTGTAGAAATAACCAATCCTATTTATCTTGAAAAGGACGGTTCGGTACAAGTAAAAATCGTAGTAAAATACCTAAATGAAATTGAAAAGGTGACAAATAGTTTTCAATACAATCTATTGTTAAACAAAGAAGAAAATTGGAAAATTATTAATGGAGAATAATTTTTTAAGGAGAATATAAAAAACAAGGAAAGAATGAATCATTGTAAACTTGGAGAGTGTAAAATATTTTGTGTAAATGAAAAAATCCATACAAAAAAGGAAGTCCCTTCTGTAGAATAAAGTTAACGACAACCAATTCACAGAAAAGAGGACTTCCCTATGAATGATTTTACTACAGAAATTGTGCAAACTCTAGTCACTAAAGGCGATTTAAATGAATTATTCCGTTTGCACTTAGAAAAAGCGATAAACACACTCCTACGGACTGAATTAACGGCTTTTTTAGATTACGAAAAATATGATCGCACTGGTTTTAATTCAGGTAATTCGAGAAACGGTTCTTATGTTCGATCAATCAAAACCGAATATGGTGAATTAACATTGGAAATACCTAGAGATCGTAATGGTGAGTTTAAACAACAAACATTACCAGCCTACAAAAGAACAAACGACACATTAGAAACCACTATTATCCATTTATTCGAAAAAGGTGTTACGATGTCTGAAATTGCTGATTTAATCGAAAAAATGTATGGGCATCACTATACTCCACAAACTATGTCCAACATGACTAAAGTTCTGACTGAAGAAGTAAACGCCTTTAAATCCAGAGCCTTAAATGATAAGTATGTCGCTATTTTTATGGACGCTACTTATATTCCATTAAAACGTCAAACCGTATCCAAAGAAGCGATTTATATTGCCATTGGTATACGAGAAGACGGCACTAAAGAAGTACTAAGTTATGCGATTGCTCCGACTGAATCAACATACGTTTGGAATGAGCTGCTACAGGATATTAACTCCAGAGGAGTTCAAGAAGTCTTGCTTTTTATTACGTATGGCTTAAAAGGCATGAAAGATACCATCCAACAAATTTATCCTAAAGCAAAATATCAGCATTGTTGTATCCATGTATCTCGTAATATTGCTCATAAAGTACGTTTCAAAGACCAAAAAGAAATCTGTGATGACTTTAAGGCTGTTTATCAAGCTAACTCAAAGGAAGAAGCGAATACATTCTTATCCTGTATGATTGAGAAATGGAAGAAAAACTATCCTAAAGTGACGCAGTCACTCATAGAAAACCAAGATTTATTGACTTTTTATGAGTTTCCGCCCAGTATTCGTAGAACCATTTACTCAACCAATCTAATCGAGTCTTTCAATAAGCAAATTAAAAAGTACAGCCTCAGAAAAGAGCAGTTTCAAAATGAAGAATCACTAGAACGCTTTCTATTCAGGAGTTATTCTTTCTGGACTTTCTTGGTCAAATTTCTTTTTGAGTTGTAAAACAAATTTATCCAATTCATGAAAATAAATGTTTGCCAAAAGAGGAGATAAAATTCCACCTTGAGGTGTTTCACTATACGTTTTATGATATTGCCAATTTTCTAGATAACCTGCCTTTAGGAATTTATAAATCAGCTTACTCATTTTCATATCTTTGATTTTGAGATTGATTAATCCTATTAGTGTGCCATGGTCTATATTATCGAAACATCCTTTTATATCTCCCTCCACAAACCATCTTGCACCACCAAACTCTCTTTTGATTGTTTTCAAAGCGGTATGGCAGCTTCGTTGAGGTCTAAAACCATGGGAGACATCTTCGAATACCGGTTCATAGATAGATTCAAGAATTAGTCTCACTGCTTCTTGAATCAATTTATCTGTGAATGTTGGAATCCCTAAAGGTCTCTGTTTTTTGGAATTCTTTTTTTCAATATACATTCTTCGTACAGGTTGAGGATGATAGGTTTCTTCTTTTGGATAGAGATTGAATAATTTTTTTGATTTTTTCTTCACTAAAACCATCTGCTGTATCATCTAGCACTCCTTTTGCGGCAGCTCCTTTATTGACGTATAAATTTTGATAAGCCACGTAATAAATATCTGGACATAAAAGATAACGATAAAGTCTTGTAAAAACTTCGTCTTTATTTTTTTGTGAATTTTTACTGATTCTTTCTAAAATTGCCATTGTTTGTTTCATTTTGAGGTTTTCCTCCCTAATCAATTTTAAATTTTAGTACACAATAACTGTGCCCCTTCGCCATGTAAAGGTCGTTATCCTTCTCAGACTACTACGAGCACTCCGTACCCTTGTAAGATATTCAAGCTCTACTAGCTATAGCCTTTTGCCTCCTTTCTTTTGGCGTTCTTGTTTAGGGTATCCCCAGTTAATATTAAGTATAGGTTAGTTCAGATTGTCGGCATCGCTTTCGTTTCGTTTCCATAGGTTCCCCTACAGATTGTACAGAATGAATGATAACAGATAAATCCACAATCATAATTTATCTGATTCTGTACTGAAGGTTTCAGACACTTTCCTTCATCGACACATAACCGAAATTAGAAACTTGCGTTCAATAAACCCAATTTATACCTCGTATCTGATTGACATTGCAGTTCAGTCGTACCAAGTTGTTTTTAGGTAACTTACTGCTTTCCAACCGTGCTATGTTCCTGTATCAGCTTTCGCCTTTCAGTTAGGTTGCTGTCTTCTGTGTTATCGTACAGAGTAGTACCTTAATCTACTTTACTTAATACCCTATCTGGGCGCACGTTGTGGATATGCCCTTTATCTATGTGGGTAGATAAGACAAATTCGTATTCGTCCTTTAATATCTTTTTACAAAGTTCAAGACCGATTTGATGTGCCGTTTCAGGACTTGCTTCTCCGGGTAAAAAGGATTGAATAAGATGTCTTGCAAGAACGGTTCCGTTTGTTCCGGCATCATTTCGTGTTCTTGAAAATTGGATATGAGCAGTTTCCTGATGGCATTTATGAGTGCTTACTAAGATTTGCTCATCTGTTTTTTCTCCATTAACAATATATGAAATGGCAAGATTAAAAATTGATTTTATAGGATGTATTTTTGTAATAGCCATAAAATTTAATCACTCCGGAAGTTCTGTTAAGAAGCAGAGAATGTATTTGCCACAACTCTTTTGAGAAATATTCAATCTGCTTTTTCATATCATTTATATCGTCCTTATAGATTATGCCGGTGGATTTCACACGCTTTGCAATCTGATTTATGTTGCTGGTAGCATTGGAAAGGAAACCCTGTAAATCTCTAAACGGCTCTAAATCCACTTAATATATTTCTTTTTCTAAAACACACTTGCGGATGAAATGGCTCATATTTTTACATTTCGCAAGTTTTCTTTTCTCCTCAAAAAGAGCTTTTTCTTCTTCTGTTAATTTAATTTCAAGCCTTTCATTTCGTATTCTATTTGCTATAGGTAATACTCCTTTGAATGTATTTCGGGGTCTTAGGGTACACCCTAACAAGTTAAAAATTGATAAAAAAAGAAGCAGATCCCAAAGGGCTGCTTCATCATTTTTTTCGTAAGTGTCCGTACACTTACTGTGCTTGCTCATATACTAATCGATCATATACTAATCGTGTAAGAACAACTTTAAGCATAATACTTATATTGTTATACCATAGTTTGGAAAAATAAAAAATTATATTTCATCAACGTTTCATAAAAGGTGTGTAGAATGTTATTGAAAGTAGCTATAAAATGCTATTGTGTAAAAAATAAAGGAGGAATAATTTATGAAAAAATAGTACCAAGAGGAGCATGCCTATTACTTGCATTATGTTTGAGCTTAAGCGCAGTTGGGTGTCAAAAAAGTAATGAAAACAATAAAATAAAAGAAGGACAATCCATAAGTTCTGAAGAGGAAGGCATGTCAATTAATGCAAATGGCAAAAATGAAACTTTTAAGCCATCAGATTATACATTGGAGGCAAAGAGAGAATATGTTTATGAATATTTACGGCTTAAATTTAAACTCTCAGACAAATTTAGAAATTATATAGCTGATAAAAAGATAGCGATGTTAGATGATCAAAGTCCTATAGATAAAGAACTAAAGTATGCTATTTTGACATTTAAAAAAATGACAGAAGAACAAAAGAATGCAGTTATAGAAAAGATGGGCGATGGATATAAAAATTGGCAAAATGAGCTTGAAAGAATTGGGACTATTGGTATATTTGAAAAAAATACATCAGAAGAAAAAAATCTAAAATTACAAAATGTGATACTCATACTAAAATAGGAGTTTCAAGTGATGGAAAATACGATTGCTATTTAAGCACAAATAGCGGAGCTGAAAGTAATCTTCTGGATGAATTAAAAAGAACTGAGATTCAAATTATAGATAAAAAAGAACGTCCTAAAAATGGTTTTGTGCTATCAGAAAAAACTGATTTAGAAAATACAGAAGCATTTAACAAAGAATCGGTTAAAGATTTACGTAAACTATCAACAAAGGACATAAATGGCAAGGATTTTACAAGTAAAGATTTTGAGAAGTATGATCTTACTATGGTAAATGTATTTGCAACTTGGTGTACAGTTTGTGTAAAGGAAATTCCTGATTTGGTTGAGGTTCAGAATGAAATGAAAAGCAAGGGTGTAAATATCGTTGGAGTTGTTACAGATCCTGTTGATGATAACAGTGAAAACAAGGAAGCAATTGAAAAGTCAAAGTTAATACATGAAAAGACAAAGGCTTCATATCCTTTCTTAATGCCAGATAAGATAAACTTTAATGGTAGATTGAATGGTATACAGGCTATGCCAGAGACTTTCTTTGTTGATAGTAATGGAGAAACTAAAGTTGTATTGGATAAGGCGATAAGAATTTGTATGGAGTGTATTGGAATTGGATAGAATTAAAAATATTATAAATGGTAGTACAAAAAAAGATAAATATAAAATAAGAGATCGTTTTAGGCATTTATTTCAATCCGTTTGGTTTTTAATTACTAATTTTTACTTTGAAGGGTTTAAGACTGGTAAAATCTACGGGGGAATTTAAAGAAGATTTGTGTTCCGGGTATAAATTGTTATTCATGCCCGGCAGCAAAAGGTTCTTGTCCAATAGGATCACTACAGGCAGTAATTGGAAATTCAAAATATAGTATTAGTTATTTTATTATATAGTTGGGATTTTGTTTTTTATAGGAGCATTGGTGGGAAGATTTGTTTGTGGATGGCTGTGTCCATTTGGATTGATTCAAGATTTGCTACACAAGATTCCCTTTTTTAAAAAAGTTGAAACATTTAAGTTTGATAAACATTTGAGAAAATTGAAATACATAATATTACTTGTATTTGTAATAATATTACCTTTATTTTTGGTTGATATTTTAGGTCAGGGTTCTCCGTATTTTTGTAAACTTATTTGTCCGATTGGTATGCTGGAAGGAGGATTACCACTTGTTTTATTAAATAAAAGTATGAGAAGTGCGATAGGTTTCTTGTATTATTGGAAAGGAATCATTCTAATAGTTACTTTGTTACTTTCTATAATTATATATAGACCTTTTTGTAAATATATATGTCCACTTGGAGCTATTTACTCAATTTTTAACCCTATTTCATTATTTAGATATAGATTGGATAAGGATAAGTGTATTAATTGTGGAAAATGTAAAAAAGTTTGCCAAATGAATAAAGCTCCAGTTGAGAATTTCAATCATCTGGAGTGTATCAGATGTGGACGATGTAAAAATGCTTGTCCAGTGGATGCAATTAGTTATGGAGTAAGAAAATAGAGAGGAGTAGTTAGGAAAGTGATAAAAAATGCTATAGCATATATTACAAGAAAGAAAAATAGAACTTTAATAATTTTTATCATATTAACTATAGTTCTTTCTTGCTTGTATTCTTGTTTAACAATAATGAAATCAAGCAATGAAATAGAAAAGGCTTTATATGAAAGTTCTAATTCTTCAATATCAATAACAAAAAAAGATGGTAAATATTTTAATGTTAATCAATTTAAAGATATTGAAAAATTAAAAGAAATTGAAGAAAAAATAATTCAATATGATGGATTAGCAAAACTAAAAGATGCTAAAGTAGTTAGCGGAGAACAAAGAATAAATAGAGAAGATTTATCTGACGAATTTAAGAATGTTGTTTCACTCGAAGCTACAAATAATACTAAAAGAAATATTTTATTTAGTAGTGGAGTATTTACAATTAAAGAAGGTAAAAATATAGAAGAAAATGATAAGAATTCAATTATTGTTCATGAAGAATTTGCTAAACAAAACAATCTAAAATTAGGTGATGAAGTTGATCTTGAATTACTCGATATTGAAAAAAGTGGAAAAATAAAAAGTCATAAATTTAAAATTATAGGGATCTTTTCTGGTAAAAAACAGGAAACATATACAGGATTATCTTCTGATTTTAGTGAAAATATGGTGTTTGTAGATTATTCAACAAGCCAAGAGATATTAAACAATTCAGAAAATAATGAAATTGCAAATAAAATTTTAATGTATTCTGGTAGTGCAGAATCTACAGACTTAGCCTTAAACAAATTGAAAGAGCTTAAAATTGATGAGTCAAAGTATTTTGTTGAAAAAGATTCTAATGCATTTGAAGAGTCTTTAGAGTCAGTGAGTGGAATAAAATATATAATAAAAGTAATGACTTATTCTATTATGTTAGGTGGGATGGTTGTTCTTTCATTAATCTTGATTCTATGGTTAAGAGAAAGAATTTATGAAATAGGTATATTTTTATCTATTGGAACATCTAAGATACAAATTATAATGCAATTTATATTCGAGTTAATATTCATATCGATACCAAGTATAATATCTTCCTTATTTTTAGGAAATGTATTACTAAAAGTAATTGTAGATGGATTCATTAACTCAGAGGATTCAATGATTTCCGGTGGAAGTTTAATAAATAATAGTAGTTTTATGTCAAATATAACAACGCTTGGACAAAGTTATTTAATATTAATAAGTATTATTGTTTTATCAGTTGTATTTGCTTCTTCATTAATGTTAATCAAGAAGCCTAAAGAAATCTTATCAAAAATAAGTTAGGAGAAAATAATGGATATATTAGAAATAAAGAATGTAGCATATAGTTATGCAAATTCTAAAGAAAAAGTTTTGTCAGGAGTAAATCAAAAATTTGAACTTGGGAAGTTTTATGCGATAGTAGGAAAGTCAGGAACAGGAAAATCTACACTTCTTTCCTTACTTGCTGGACTTGATAAACCTCAAACAGGAAAAATATTGTTTAAGAATGAAGATATACAAAAGAAAGGATATAGCAATCATAGAAAAAATAATATATCTTTAGTATTTCAAAACTATAATTTAATAGATTATTTATCACCAATTGAAAATATTAGATTAGTAAATAAATCAGCAGATGAAAGTATCTTGTTTGAACTAGGTTTAGATAAAAAACAAATAAAAAGAAATGTTATGAAATTATCTGGTGGACAGCAACAAAGAGTAGCTATTGCTAGATCATTGGTATCAGATGCTCCAATAATACTAGCTGATGAGCCTACTGGTAATCTAGACAGTGTTACTGCTGGAGAAATAATTAATATATTAAAGACATTAGCTAAAGATAGAAATAAATGTGTAATAGTTGTAACACATAGTAAGGAAGTAGCAGATTCTGCGGATATCATTTTAGAACTAAGTGGTAAAAAGTTGAAAAAAGTAAATAAAATGAATCTGGAGGTTGAATAATGATAAAAAATGCATTTGCTTATGTAACTAGAAAAAGTTTAAAATCATTAATTATTATATTAGTTATTTTATCTATGTCAACTTTAAGTCTCATTAGTTTATCTATTAAAGATGCTACGGACAGAGCTTCAAAAGAAACATTTGCTAATATAACAAATAGTTTTTCTATGGAGATAAATAGACAAGTAAATCCAGGAACACCTAGAGGTGGGGGAAATGTAAAAGGTGAAGATATTAAAAAGATATCTCAAACAGATAGTATAGACTCCTATGTAAAAAGAATAAACAGTGTTGCAGATTTAGTTGATTATGATATTATTGAAACTCAAGAGACTCTTGCGAATCAATCACCTGAAAGAGCAAAGAATTTTAAAAGAACAGTTATGTTAACTGGGGTTAACGACTCAACAAAAGAAACAAAATTTGTATCAGAAGCATATAAATTAGTAGAAGGAAAGCATTTAGAAAATGAAGATAAAAATAAAATCTTAATGCATAAAGATTTAGCTGAAAAAAATAATCTTAAAGTTGGAGATAAGATAAAAATAAAATCTAATTTATTTGATGCCGATAATGAGAAAGGTGCAGATGAAACAGTAGAAGTAGAAATTAAAGGTCTATTCGATGGGCATAATAGTGGTGGAGTAAGTGCAGCACAAGAACTATACGAAAATACATTAATCACTGATGTTCATACAGCTGCTAAAGTTTATGGTAATACCGAAGATACAGCTGTATACCAAGATGCAACATTCTTTGTAAAAGGTGATAAGAATCTTGATAGTGTAATAAAAGATCTTGGGAAATTAGATATAAATTGGAGAGAATATAATTTGATTAAAAGTTCATCAAATTACCCTGCATTACAACAATCTATATCAGGTATTTACTCAATTTCAAATAAATTATTTTTTGGCTCATTAATATTTGCAGGAGTTGTAGTTTCATTATTATTATTCTTATGGATGAATGCTAGAAAGAAAGAAATAGCAGTATTACTATCATTAGGTATATCAAAATTAGAAATTTTTGGTCAATTCCTAATTGAGATGGTATTTATATCAATCCCCGCATTCGTTGGTTCTTATTTCTTAGCTCAATATACAGCTGACAAGCTTGGGAATAATATATTGAATAAGGTTACTGGTGATATAGCTAAACAAATAGCTAAACAATCTGCATCTAGCCAATTAGGTGGTGGGGCAGAAGCTGAAGGATTTAACAAGACATTATCAAGTTTAGATATCAATGTATTACCTAAATTCATGATTTATGTAGTTATATTTATGAGTTTAGTACTTCTTGTATCATTGATTATTTCTTCATTCAATATATTAAGAAGGAATCCAAAAGAATTATTAATTGACAATAATTAAAATTTTCGGTGCTTTTTAGCACCAAAAATGAGAGTGTAATATAAACCGTGTAAGTAACCATCAATCCTAGGCGGGTAGTTGCTTCACGGTTTTTATTTTTCTAAAATAAGATCAAGAGGTGATTACACGATGGCTAGAAAGAAAAGAAATCCTGATGCTGAGAAGTTAGCTGAATCCATTTTGAATACTTATCAACCCGAATCTGTAGAGGATATGCAAGATGTTTTAAAAGATGTGTTTGGTCCCTTATTTGAAAAAATGCTTCAAGGAGAATTGAATAACCATTTAGGGTATGACGCCCATTCTAAAGAGCCAAAGAAACATGACAATCGACGAAACGGTTATGGCAATAAGACGCTTAAAACGAGCTTTGGTAAAGTAAACATTGATGTTCCCAGAGACCGGGAGGCTTCTTTTGAACCTGAGTTGATTCCTAAGAGAAAACGAGATGTCTCCGACATCGAAGGTAAGGTTCTTTCCATGTATGCACGAGGAATGAGTCAATGCGATATCGCCGCAACCGTTGAAGATATTTACGGCTTTGATATTTCCCACGAAATGATTTCTGATATCACGGATGCCGTCCTTCCTGAATTGGAAGAATGGCAAGCTCGGCCATTAGCCAAGTGTTATG
>CWGP01000037.1_pt1 | contig 16188 bp, 10 predicted proteins | sample 693701 | NCBI WGS metagenome assembly CWGP01 (sample SAMEA3735915, study PRJEB9488) | human gut metagenome | biome: ENVO:mammalia-associated habitat; material: ENVO:feces | place: Malawi | collected 2009-02-27 | reverse complement strand
GCGCTTGAACGCCTTTATATTCTTTTTCAATCAGCCATTCTTCATCAAAAAATAAATGTTTATCTGTTAATCCGAGTAATTTTCTAGTATGATTATCCATTGAGAGACTCCTTTGGTAGGATGACGTTTTGGTCGACTAAATTTTACCAAAAGTGAGTCTCTTTTTGAGTTGAAACGAAGAAAAAGTGTTAGTAGAAAATCGCCTTCGATTTTCCACCAACACAAAATATTATAGAACCAGTTTTTCTGCTATCCTAGTCTCTTGTTCGGATATTTTTTGTCTATTTTCACTTCTGTCACAGTCCCTTTTTTTAAAATGACAGAAGTTAGCTGATATCTCAAGTATGTTCCCACTTAAATAATCAATTTAACCATTTTTTATTTAATTTTGTTAGCGATTGATCGAGCGGCTAACGCAGTTGATGGTATGTCGCATTCCTCTAATTGCAACCGAGGTTTCGAAAATATTTTCTGCTGGTGCCAATCCCCCGTATCCAGCATCTCCAATATGTTGTAAATCAACACCACAACTTTTATTCATAATGGCTAATTGCCGCAATGTTTCTGGTCGGGCACTTTCCTGACTAGTACCGATTGCAGACATCGTTAACAAATCATATTTTTTTGCCAACCGAACCGCTTCAATTAGGTCTTGCTCTAAAAAGCCTGGGATAGACCCTACTGAAGGAACTAGTAAAATATCTGCGCCTGCTTCCGCATAAGAAATAATCGCCTCTTTATTCACAACTGGCTCTTCTGAGCCGGCGCTATGCATTTTCCCAGCAATAATCAATCCCGAAAAATACTTTTTTGCCATTTTTACGGATTTAGTAATTTCTAAATTGGTTACTCCAGTGCCTGGATTACCGGTAAAGCAAATAAAATCGACTCCTAGTTCTTCTGCTTTTTGTATCGTTTCAACAGAGCTTGCTCTTCCTTGGCTGATTTCTACTTTCTCACTCATCATATTTGTTTTAGGGGCAATGGGTTCTAAATTAATTCCCACAGGACGACCGACTAGTTCTTTTAATTTAGGAATCGGGTTTTCAATCGTTTGCTGTAGATCAAAAACCTTCTCAATCGTCACATTTGGTAGTCCAAAAACTGCAGGACGATAACAATCGAAACCATTTAAAAGAATCAAATCTGCACCAAATGCTGACGCAACTTCTGCATTCGTAATTTCTCCAGATTGTGGAAGAGTATTAGCAACCGTTTCACAAACAATCACCCGTCCTTCACTCGCTTTGATGGATTGCTTCAACTCTTTTGACGTCATTTTCTTGACATCACTGTAGTTTGCACTAATTAATCTCTTGACCATTTTGTTCTCCTTTTTCTTGCTTTTTATTTTTTAAGATATCTAACTTTTGATAATTTGCTCTAAATGGGCAGTTACTAAATCACGTCCTATGCGGTGTGTTTTTTTCTTAGCCAACCATTCTTCTGCTTCTTTTGGATCTTTTTTTAATTGCCATTCTTGCCAGAAAGTCCAACTTTCTGTGATTGCTTGTAACCAAGGCTCCAATTCTGTTCTCAATCTAGATGTATGTTGTTCTTGCTGGATCCATTTTACTGCTTGGACTAAAGCAGCCATTTCTTTTGTGACCCATTCTGGGTCTTTGGCTAGCAGTAATTCTTCATCTGAAAGCAGACTGCTTGTGTAATGATTTGGAAAAGCATTGGTTAAGGTAAGATAAGCTGGTTGTAGTTTACTTCCAACTACTTTTTCAACGACTGACGTCCAAGTTTCCAAAGGATCAAAACGCTCACAGTTCCATAAGTAATTAGCCATACTATTGATCGTAAACTTTGAAGCTTCTAATTGAGCCATTGGATTCGAAACTACTCCTGTAACCTGGTATCTCTCCTTAGAAAGATTCGGTGTTCGATTCTCATATGGACTCATGAACAATAGTTCTTTATCCTCTAAATAATCATTTACCGGAATATTATCCCAAATCAGCATCGGCCGTTGATAGACAGAAGCCATTTCCTGCAGCTCTTCTGTAGAAATTGACGCCGCTAACGTGCTTGGGCCAGTCCAAAAGAACGGTAATTGTTCTGGTATTTCTTGACTTAACGTTGCTAAATAGCGAGAACCATGACGATTATCATATTCTGTAGGACAAATGACTAATTCATGATTGGACAACCGAGTGCTAAGATATTCCTCTACTCTATTCACTAAATAGGCATGAGCGAATGCTGGCTCTCGAAAACGGCGTTTAGCAGCACCTTTTAATTGATAGTCAATATCATCCATTAATAGACCAAATTGAAATACGCCAAGCTCAATCAGTTGTTCTAACTTTTTCAGAAGAACTTGAATGTCTTCTTCACACGTAATATCAATATCATTTCCAGGACTGATTAAGTACCAAAAATCGATATTGCTAGCCTCAGCAGCAGATAAAAGCTCCTTAAATTTGTCTAATTCTTGCGCATCGTAGAGTTCACGCCATTTTTTACGTAATAATTCATCATCTTTAGGGGCATACATAAAAGTATTCAATTGGTTATCTTTCATATATGAAAAAAGAGAAAGGCGCATTTCATGTGTCCAGGGGATACCATAAAACCCTTCAATGATTCCTCGAATTTTCACTGATGGTTCATGTTTCAGAATCAATTCCGGTAATAATAATTGATCTCCTACCGAAAAAAAACTCTCTAATAAGGCTTCCATAGCATATTGAAACCCTCGAAGGTTTGCTGATTCAATCGTAAGTTGATTGTCATTAGTAACCTTTAAATAAAATCCGTCATTTTTCAAATGCTGGTTATAAAGGTGTGTTATACATAAATCGTATGTTTCTTTTGGATCATTTATGAGCTGTACAGGACATGATTGGAAATTCGTTACCGGTTTCCAGACTTCTTCTAACTGTTCGAAACGATAAAATAATCCATTAAAACGAACATTCAGCTTATTTTTTGACCATTTTAAGCAATGGTTTCGATAAACAACTTCTTGATAACGAGATAATTTTTTTTTGACTTGATTGATCTTTGTTTCTTTCATCTATTTTCTCCTTTGAAAGTAATCACTATATTCCAGTCAAAAGTATCTTCCATAAAACGGAAACGATCTTCTAAATAAGGGCCGCAACTGTGTGAGCCGATACCATTTTGTTTATAACTTAAATTGAACCAAGTTCTATTTTCTTTTATTAATTCATAATGGTGTGACTTTTCGGTTAATTGAGCTTGACTATAAGGCAGAGCAGAAAAATTAGAGTTTCCATAAACCGTCATGGTAGATCCTTGATGATTTTTGATTGATACCCAATCACATTGCCAGCGGTTACCATATTCTTGTGGTTTGATATATGGCTGATCAAATTCCTCAATCTCCATCTCATAAATACCAAACATCGCAGCATAGTGCTTATCAGGATAACTTTCATACGGCCCATAGCCACAATAAGAAACCTTCGAAAAAGTATCATTCAACGGCCAGTCCATCCCAAAGCGAGGGAAATCTGGAAAAATCGGATTTTTCTCCACTGATACTTTTTGGTTGATTACGCCTGCACCATTTATTTTCAACTGTATGTGCATTGTAAAAATTGGCTGTAATCCTGGAATAACTCCTCGATAAGACGTTTCGATCAGGAGATGATCATCTACGAATTTCCAGTCTTTTTTTCTGATTTCTAAAGACATTTCAGCATATCCAGCTGCTTTCCATTTGTTTACTAAGTTACGATCATTATCCGTTGGTGCACGCCAAATTGAAAATTGAGTAGGACGTTCCAAAAGTTCCTTTTGATTGATCTTTACAGAAGTGAACGCAGCTTTTGCTAATTGATATATATAAATAAAGGATTCTCCTTTGATTATCAGCTCTGTGCCTTTTACTGAAATTTGTGGTGCATCATTATGATGAGCAGTTCTTGGCAATCTCATTTTTTCTTTTTTAAGAAAGAGCTGTTGCTGTCCATAAAGCTCATCATTTTTATAAACAGATAGCGAAACAGCAACCGTATGAGCACCATGAATCGTTGTAGGTACTGTGATGGGCAATGAACAACTTTTGCCAGGCTCAAGTATGAAAGGATTCATTACTTCATAAACTGTTTTTTTTCCATCTATATACCATTCAAGAGAAAGGTTAAATGCTGAACCGGCTGTAAAAGCAGTTATATTGCTCAAGGTTACTTCTTGCAGCTCCTCATCTACAGCAATCAGTTGAATAGGCGAATGAATATTACGGTACTCCAATGCACCTACTGTTAATTGCCGATCTGGGGTCAATAAACCATCTACGCAAAAATTGCCGTCGTGATATTTTTCACCAAAATCACCACCGTATAAATAAGATGGCGTTTCTAAAGTTCCTCTATTGATTGCATGATCAGTCCACTCCCAGACACAACCGCCAAGAAAGGAATCATACTGTTGAATCAAATCGAAGTACGTTTTAAGATCTCCAGGACCGTTGCCCATAGCGTGGCTATATTCACACATAAAAAAAGGTTTTTCAGTATCACTTCTTTGACAATGACGATGAACATCTTCCAGTGGGGGATACATTTGACTAATAACATCCAAGTTACTAAAATCATTCACTTGGTCAATAACTGGTTCAATCGAGCGTTCATTATGAATCAACCGTGAATCATCCAATTTCCGTGCTAAAGCTTGAGCTTTTTCAAAATTTACTCCATAACCAGATTCATTCCCCATAGACCACATAATGATAGAGCTTCGATTTTGATAAGGAAGAATAGAACGGATCACTCGGTCCATAATCGGCTTTTCGAATGTCGGATCATTAGCAATTAGTTGATAATTCGCTTCAGTATCATATAGATTAACCACACCATGACACTCCAAATCTGCTTCATTGATTACATACAGACCAATCTCATCCGCCAATTCATAAAAATCTGGTGATTTAGGGTAATGTGCCGTTCGTACAGTATTCACATTTAATTTTTTCATTAATAACAAATCTGCACGTAACTGCTCTCGGGTCATAACTGGCGTGCCTTGCTGATTCACGTCATGATAGTTGACTCCATATAATTTAATAGGTGTTCCGTTCAGCAATAACTTACGATTCTTGATCGTCAGTGCTCGAAAGCCAACTTTTTCTTTAAAATATTCACCATTACATGTTAAAAGTAATGTATATAATTTAGGCGTTTCTGCTGTCCAAAAAAGGCAATCTTCAACATCCAAATTTATTTGTTGTTCCGAGTAACACTCCCCTTTCGCTATGAGACGTCCATCAGGATGGAATAATTCGTAAGAAATAGGTAACGATACTTCAATAGGAGTAAATCGTTGAAAAGAAACCATTAATGTTCCGTTTCCTTTTTTAGGATCAGTCAACGTCCGTAGTTGATAACTTGTCAGATGCATAGTTGGTCGTTGAAGAAGATACACTGGACGAAATAGACCGCTCATTCGCCACTTATCCTGATCTTCAAAGTAGGTACCATCACACCACTTCATCACAAGAATTTGAATTTCATTAACCCCAACCTGTAAATACTTGGTCACGTCAAATTCAGATGTACTATGACTCACTTGGTCATAGCCTACAAAGTTTCTATTTATCCAAACAAAACAATTACTATCTGCTCCTTCTAGATTTAAGTAAAAGCGTGCATCTGTTTGCTCAATTTGAAACTGACGCCGATATACACCACAAGGGGTATCATTAGGTACATAAGGCGGATCAAAAGGAATTGGATAAGATACATTGATATACTGAGGTAAGTCAAATCCCTCTGTTTGCCAAACTCCAGGAACAGAAATTCTATCATAGCTTTCAGTAAAGGCCTCTTGAAAAAAATTTTCCGGTAACTGTTGGACAGAAGGATAATACTGAAAATCCCATGTACCAGTGAGATCGATAAACTGGCTCGTTTTTTCCCTTTCTAACTCTTGTTTTGCTTCTTCTTTACTTGCATAAGGAATATAATAATTACGTAATGGTTCTGTATTGACACTTATAACTGACAGATTTTGATAATAGTCCGATAACATATTTTCTCACTTCCTACTTTTTTTCTCTTCTTAATAAAAGAGTTAGTGGTAAGCTACTTATGAATAGAAAACGAACCACTTTCCCATTAGATGAGCAAGTGGTCCGTTCAACGGGAAGATTCCTTCGTTAATTGTAGCCTGACACCGAGCTTTGCCGATAATTAAAGCCAGAAATTTCAAGCGGCACTTGATATTGACAAAACGGTAATCGTTCTTCCAAAAGCTCCTCTAGGGCATCTTGCCCCTGAAGATGATTTTTAATACGACGCGCAACGGTTTTCAGACGATGAGCTAATGCAGCATATCGTTGTTCTAATACTTCCCAACCATAGGTTTTGTATGTTTGATACCAAATTATTTCATGAATAGATGCCAATTCATTTACTCGATTGGCTAGTGCTTCACACCGATTCGCTAATTCCATTAATCCTGCAAGGTCTTCTACCAGACAGCAGTGTTGTAAATAGATGCCTAGTTCTGCCTTTTGTGCTAAAATTTCAGCTAAAAGTATATATCGTTGACGAATAGTTGTTAAAATTGGTTGTTTTGGATTCCAATTTTTATTCATATCTAATTTCTGAGCTAACTCATGATAATAAGTACCAATTGTTCTAGTGGCAATTTTGTTATGAGCGGCTACATGAAAGTCATATATACCAACTAACGGATCTTGCCAAAGTAGCAGTTTACTCACGGAAGCCATTTGTAAGTTGTTATTTGTAATGGTATCCACTTCATCGAAATATCGTAATTCGGACATTAATTGATAACTACCTGTTCCTAATAAACGATCGTAGATTTCCTCAAAATCATTCCACTCTTCTTCAGAATAGACATAATCTGCTAATTTTAATGCCCCAATTAAGGAATGCCAATGCTCTGTTTCCTGCCCTTCATCTCCCCAAGTAGTTAACATCACAGAACGTACACCTTTATTTTTAGAAGCTTTTACAGCTGCAGAAACAATTGCTTCTGTTTTCCCATGATTCGGGGCTAGTCTCCCCCAGATATGGGCACCACTAGCTAAAACGTAATGATCAATGTCACAAAATTTCAAATGGTTATCAATTACTTTCTCATAGGAGGAAACTTCATCTGAACCATAGTCCCAATGAACATAGGTTAATCCTGCTGGTAATCCTTTAGCTGCTAATGCTTTGAGTTTAAAATCAGGATTGTAATACCTATCTTTACCGGTTTCATCTAATAGCTTATAAATGAAATCACTCCAAATCATTGGTTTCATCTTATATTTATCAACAATTGATAACACACGGTCCATATGTTGAATCATTAAAGTTGTCCGATCACAATACCCATACAGGCTTAAATATCGTCCCAGACCTGCTTGATAGGCTTCATCCATTCCCAAATGAATACGCTCTGTCTGATACATTTCTTTGCAGGCAATAATCATCTTTTCGATTGCCGCATAAACCTTTTCTTCACCGATCAGTAGAGTATTTTGATCATCCATCAGTTCTTGTTGAGCATACCACTTCAAAAATTGGGTCAAGTGAGCAAGGGTCTGGATCGATGGAACTACTTCTATGCCAAAACCAGAAGCAAATTCAACAATTTCATTCACTTCTTCTTTTGTATACGCTCCGCGAAGGTAACCAAAATATGGAAGGTCTTCTACTTCATAGGTATCTTCTGTGTAAATATACAATGTGTTGTACCCCATCAACGCTAAGTAAGAAATGAATTTTTTTAGAGTCTCTTTATTCATCACGCCATTACGAGAAGCATCTAATGAATAACTGGTCTCAATGATCGAGGTTTCTTCAATGTATGGCATCTCTCCTCCTTGAGCTAAAAAACGTGGAAGGCAGATAAACAATCCTCGATACAGCAAGTCTTCATGTGAATAAGACAAGCAGATTCGTTGCTGCTCATTTTTAGTAATCTTGATTTGTCGCACATTAGCCTTTGTGTCAGTAAAAATCAAGTCTATTTGTTCTTCATCTTTTTGTGTCAATGGAATCTCAAGTTGCTGGATAAAGGCTATATTAGCTACTTGTTTATCAGTTAACTTCATAGAAAGAAATACTCCTTTTTGTGAAAAAATTAGTGCGATTGTATCTGACAAGGCAACTTTGCTAACGCTCTTTCAGTTAATTTACTAATCAATATTACCGTTACAGCTGTTCCGCCAAACAGAAAAATCACAGGCAAAATCATCAATATTTGGAAATAAATTCCAAGCACCAAGCCTTGCATGACTACCGTTGGCAACATCGTTGCTGTGAAAAGCAAATAGTCAATCAGTCGGTCTCCCATCATCCACAACCCAAGACTTTTGATCACGACCCAATTCAACATTGCAAAGACTAGGAACAGTGTAATTACCGATAATAATGTACTTAATAAATAAAACAATGGTGCGCTTTGCTGCCAACAAAGCCAGATCGTAGTAATATTGCCGGCCAACAACAAAGTTGCTGACCAGCAATATAGATTATATCTAACAAAATTTTTCTTATAAATTTTACTCATGAACTTCACAGACTCTTGCAAGCCATATTTTTTTCGATTCACAACGCCAGCAATCAAAGCTATCGTAGCAGGGAAAAAACCTAAAATTCCAAATCCTAAACAAATTAGTATAAAATAAGTAAAGTTTAGTAACAACAATTGAAAAACCCAATTAAATCCTTTGGTCCATTTGTTTTCGTTCATTTGAATCCCCCCACTAACTGCTTAGTCTATTCTTTTCATTTAGTAAAAAATTATTTGTTAGATTTTCGCCATTCATCGTATTGTTCTTGAGCAGATGCCTGAATTTTATCCAATCCAGCTTTTTCTAGTTTTTCTAACAACTCTGGTACATATTGTTCAGGGTCAACTGTTCCCGAGCTTAAAAGTACTTCATATTGTGACACGATATTTTGTACACTTGCAATTTCTGTTCGAAAATCAGAAGCGTCAAAAGAGAAACCTAAAATAGGAGACATCGGTGCTTCATTTTGAAACTTTTTACTTTCTTCTTCTAGTTTTTTACTTTCTTCTGTAATCGGTGAAGTTTTTGAAACTAGATAAGTATTTACCAATGCCCAAGCGCCTTGATAATAATCATCAGAGTTTGTTAAAGTAATCGAACCATCTTCATTGCGATCATAGTGTTTTCCTTCAATTCCATAAACCATTAAATCCGCTACTTCTTGATTGGTATTCACATAATTCAACAATTTCAAGGCTGCTTCCGGATGTTTACTTGAAGCAGATACCGCATGCATTGCCACTCTTGCAAATCCAGTAGTTTTAAAAGCTTTTCCAGCTGGTTTTAAAATTAATCCATGTCCCGCTAGAGCTTCTAAATTTTTTTGTGCTAATGGTTGATAACCACTTGAGTTACGACCTAAAAACCAGTTTTTACTATCAATTCGAAATGGATCTGTCGTAACAGTGGCTGCATCTTTCAAAATATATCCTTTTTTATAAAACTCATGCATAGCCTTCAAATAAGTCATCATTTCTGGAGTCTCATAAGTATTAACAACTGTTTGTGTATCGCCTTCAAATGCAACCGCTAGCGGTACACCACCACCGATAATATTGTCATAAGGAATACAGACACTGGTACGGGTCATACCGATTGGCGTAATATTCGTATCAGTATTTTTTTCTGCAAACTTTTCTAATACTGGAGCCAATGTTTCTACACCTTCAACATTCTCTACATCCAATTGGTATTGATCTACCAAATCTTTATTAAAGGTCCAATATTCCGTTGTGGCAATATCGTTATTGACTGGCAATCCATAAGTTTCGCCATTAATTGCCCCACCTTCAATAAATCCTTCATTCAATTCAGCTGCATAATCTTTCAACTCTTTATCCAAATGATCGTTGAGACTAATGAAAGCACCTTTGTTCCCATAATTCACATAATCTGTGCCATTGACGAAACAAATATCATATTCTTCTCCTGAATTGATCATCACACCAAGCTTTTGCTGATAATCCCCGTCCGGAATCAGCCGCATATCCAACTCTACATTGATTTCTTCCTTTAATTTTTCGTTGACTTTTGTCATGACCTCATCAAAATCTTTGGGTTCTTCTCCAACCTGATACCAAGTAACTTTTGTGGTTCCTGTTTCATTATTTGCTTCGCCATTACTGCTACCACAAGCACCTAATAGGCCAAGGGTTAGTACAGAAGCACCACCAATCAAATATTTCTGCATGTTCTTTTTCATCTTTTAACATCTCCTATTCTTTTTTATTCTTTCACTCCACCGATCGTCAATCCTTGAACAAAGTATTTTTGGAAGAACGGATAAACAATTGCAATCGGTAAAGTAGCTACTACGACCATTGCCATTCGTGTTGATTCTTGAGGAAGGCTATTTTGAATTGCTTGTTGCTGCGCTAATGTAATGTCATTATTATTTGCTAAGAATTCCATTGAATTTTGAATCTTCATTAACAAATATTGCAATGGAATCAATTTGTTGGTGTCAATATACAGCAATGCGTTGAACCAGTCATTCCAATAACCTAAGCTTGAAAATAAACCTATTGTTGCAACCCCTGGGATCGCTAAAGGCAAAACGATTTGGAAAAAAACTCGAAACTCACTACAGCCATCCATTTTAGCGGATTCGATAATCGATTCTGGAATCGACTTCTTAAAGAATGTCCTTAAAATAATGACATTGTATGGGCTAAAAGCAAGAGGTAGAATCAAAGCCCAAATTGTATTTTTTAAGCCAAGCATCTTCGTCATCACTAAGTAAGAAGGAACCATCCCTCCCGCAAATAACATGGTAAAAAAAAGATAAAAAGTAAAGAACTTCCGGTAAGGGAAAGAGGCTCTTGATAAAACATAAGCATAGGTTCCCGTCATAAAAACAGTAATCAACGTTCCAATCACTGTAATCATAATTGTAACGCCTAATGACCGAAGTAACTGTCCGCCATCTTGTATTAAGTATTGATATGCATCAGTGCTCCATTGAGCCGGCAATAATTCGTAACCATTGAGTTGTAATGCTTTTTCATCTGTTAATGAAATGACGATTACGAAAATAAAGGGAAAAATACAGCTAAGAGTAAATAAGATTAGTAATATTGTGAAAAACCGTTCGACTGGCAGCGAAAAGTACATCTGCCGTTTTAATTTTGATATCATTTTGATTCCTCCTAAAATAGTGCTGAACTAGGATCTAACTTGTTGACTATCTTATTAGTAATCAAAATCAAGACAAAGCCAACTGCTGACTGATATAATCCCGCTGCCGTAGACATTCCGATATCTCCGCTATTCATTAATCCACGGTAGACATAAGTATCTAATACATTCGTCACATCATAAAGAGCCCCCGAATTTCTTGGCAATTGATAAAACAATCCAAAATCAGCTCGAAAAATACTACCAACAGACAAAATCAACATAATGACAATAATCGATCTTAAATGTGGCAAGACTACATTCCTTATCTGTTGCCATTTACTGGCACCATCAACTAAAGCAGCTTCATAATAACTAGTATCGATCCCCATAATTGACGCGTAATAAATGATGGATCCATAGCCTACGCCTTTCCATAAACTCGTAAAAACAATAATAAAAGGCCAGTACTTCGGTTCACTATACCAATTTATGGGTTCCACACCAAAATTGCTTAGTAAAATATTAATTAATCCTTTATCCGTACTCAAAAATGCGTAAACAAAGTAACTGATGACTACCCATGATAAAAAATTAGGAAAAATCATAAATGTCTGCATCTTTTTCAATAACCGTTTGTTCGCCATTTGGCTCAGAATGATTGCTAATGACACTGTACAAAAAGTACTTAGCAAAATACCTACAACGTTATAAACAACCGTATTGCGAGTAATGATCCAAGCATCTTGCGAAGCAAAGAGATATTTGAAATTTTCCCAGCCAACCCAAGGACTGTTGAACAAACTTGTAAAGAATCCCCTTGATGAAATTCTGAAATCTTTAAAAGCGATTACAACTCCAAACATTGGTATATAGCAAAATATAAATAACCATAACGCACCTGGTAAAAGCATAATAAACAATGCTCGGTTTTTTTTTAGATTTCCTAATAACCCTTTCTTTAGCTTCATTTTGTCTCTCCTCTCTCAGCGTTTCCTTGATTATACCCACTTGGTTAATCGCTTACATTAATTTTTTATACATTATTTTTAGTTTATTAAACCTCTACAATAGAATAGTTTTTAAACGGAAACTGTATTCACAATCATAAGTAGCCCTGTTTGCAAAGCGTTTACATCACTTTAATATGTGCTATAATGATTCATAAAATTAGAGATTATCAAAATGAGGACTTTGAATGAAAAACGATTTATCAAAAGTTATTATGCGTTTTACATACATATTGATTTTTTTTATTACTTTACTTGCCTGTTTCACATTGTTCTTTTCCTATATCAATGTGATTGAAAAAGAAAAAAATCAAAACCTGCAAAACATTCAGCAAATCACCCACTATATGGAAACATATAATCGTATTCTCTCCGGTATCGTGACAGAGATCTATCAAAATTATGATTTCCAAGAAAACCTTAATGACTACTACCTCTCATCACCTGCTGAATACATGGAAGATATTTTGTCAAAGGATCGCTCCCCTACCTATTTAGTAGATAACTTAAAAAAACTTGTGCAAGATGATGAAGTTAAAAATATATCTATCTCATTAGATTACGAAAAATACTTAAGTGCCTACGCACCTACAAAAAACGAAAAAATTTCTTTTATTCGTTCATTAAGTTTCATTAGTGAGGACATGCCCGATGCTACATTGATTCTAGACGTTTCGATCAACGCGCTAAAAAAGAGTCTCTTTCCAACACATTACAATTATTCTTTGTCTAATGGTATTGATTCCGTCAATTTATCTGAAGACATCTCGCCTTCTAAATGGAAAAAAACGCAACAGATAGCTATCGGTAACCACACATTACAAGTATATGAAAATCCAAATTATTCGTCACAAACCTTATTAGGTCTGGCAATCATGATTTTCTTATTAATGAGTTTGTTTATTCTTGCTATTCATCAATTATTAAATAGAAGTTTTCGTAACTATATCCAGCAGTATCAGGAAATCATTACTTCCTTAAATCATTCATCTACAGGAGACTACAAGTCAATCAATATCGAAAACAAAGTCGGTGATTTGAAAGAAATCGCTATGCATATCAATCAGTTTTATTTAGATAATGCTACATATCAAAAAACACTTTATGAAAATAATTGGTTGAAGCAAGAAGCAAAGTATGCAGCACTTCAATATCAAATCGAGCCTCATTTTCTATTTAATAATTTGGAATTTATTCGAATGACTGCCATATTGAATGATGACGAAGAAATCAGCGACAGTATATATTTATTGAGCAAGTTGTATCGCAATAATACATATCAGCCCGACATAATTGATTTGAAAGAGGAATTAATTAATATCGACCTCTCCTTGCAACTACATCAACGTCGTTATCGACATAACTTTGACTATCAGCTGATTGATCATATTGATCAATTAATGTTACCAAAACTTTCTTTACAGCCATTTGTTGAAAATTATATTAAACACGGCTTCGATTCATCAAAAAAGGAAAATCGTTTGACTGTCTATGCAACTGAAACAACCAACCATTATGTGTTAAAAATCGTTGAAAATGGGAAAGGAATGGACCAAGACAAGCTGGAGCATATTCAACAAAAACTTAATGATGATATTCCTTATAGTGAGAATATCGGCATCTCAAATTCTTTTCGACGTATAAAGCATCTCTATCCTGGAGATACACGTTTTGTTATAGAAAGCCAACTACACGTCGGAACAACGATTACTATCAAAATACAAAAAAGGGGGAATATGCATGTTGAGAATTGCAATTGTTGACGATGATTGTACAATTGTAGAAGGCATAAGGCATTATCTTTTGAAGAAAGTCCCCGACATCATTATCGATCACTGCTACACAGACGGAGACGAAGCATTTAAAAACCTGCAAAACCAGCGCTTTGATTTACTTATCACAGATATTACGATGGGGAAAATTTCTGGACTCGAATTAATCGAATCTTTGCAACAAACATCCAATCGCTACTTTACTAGTATTGTCATTAGTGCCCACCAAAATTTTCAGTATGCAAAAAAGGGGATTGATTTATCTATTAAAAGTTACATAACGAAACCCATTGATTTTCCTTATTTAGTTAAGTTAGTACAAGAAGAAAAAATGCGTAAATCAGCAGCTAATCAAAACTCTCTATCTGATGATTCTTTTAATGAGTCAATTCAACAAGTGATTGATTACGTTCAAAACAATTATAGTGAAAAGCTTACGCTCAAAGATGTAGCTACACAATTCCATTACCATCCCGCTTATTTAGGACGGGCCTTCAAAAAAGAAACAGGTTATTCCTTTCATGATTACTTGCTAGACTTTCGAATCAAAAGAGCAAGTGCTCTACTGAAAGACACATTCTTATCTATTGATGAAATTAGTCAAAAAGTAGGAATAGATCACGTGAGCTATTTTTCTGTTCTCTTCAAAAAAACTACTGGACACAGCCCCAGTAATTACCGTAAAAAGCTTCTATAATTTCTCAGACGTGTTCATCTTCTAGTTATACTTATACAACAAGGAGCCATTGAAAAGTGGTGATTTTTGGCTATTAACCATTTAATGATGGTAGAGAAAAATACATTAGAATATTTAATCAGATCCAGTTGAGCATAACGCATAGGATTTTCCTTATGTCTTCAACCCCCGCTGAGGTTGAGGAATATGGAAAAAACTACTATGCAAGTCGAGTGCAAAAATGGCGCTGAACTATTTAACTGAAATGAAAAAGGCTATTTTAGAAGATAGAATAGATGGATGTAGTTATTTAAATAGGCTCTTCGTCAAATCGTGTTGGTGAAGACAAATTTGAATAAAACTTAGTCCGATATGCGGCGCGTTCTGTGCGCCGCATATTTTTTTAGTTTTCAAAGATCAGACCTTGTTGTAAATAGATCCGTGCCCGAAAGTTATAAAAGTTGCGATAACCAAACGCAATTCGTTTAATCAGCTTGATCTTGTTATTCAGCCCCTCAGTGACGCCGTTTGAGTGGGACACCTTAAAGGCATTTGAAATACCCGATTGGTAGCGATGGAAGATCGTGAATTTCTTTTTAAACGACTGAGGTAACGTAGATGAAATTGTTTTAAGGGTTTCTTGAAAGCCTTCCGTACCTCGTTTAACGAAATAATAGCGTAATAATTGACAAAAATGATACGCAGTTCGCAATTCTTCGTTGTAGCTTAACAGCTCATCAACGATTTCTGTTTGACTAATTGGTCGTTTAAACAGTCGATGATAATGCCGTTTGAGTGGCTCCAATGTCGTGGAATCTTTGAGTAAGAGTTTCCAATATCGCTTGAGCCGACGGTACTTCTTCTGATTTTCAGAGTGTGAGGTTCGAAAACGATTCATGATCTGGACACGTAATTGATTGAAGCTGCGATTGATGTGTTGGACAATATGAAAGCGGTCAGTTACGATCTCCGCATTTGGAAAGACTGTTTTAAGCAACTGACAATAGCTGGCATTCATGTCCATCACTAGGTACTTGACCTTTAAACAGGCTTTTCTAGGAAAGTGCAGGAAGTATTGAGTTAGTTTGTAAAGTCTGCGATCTTCAAGGATCGTAAATAGCTGATGGGTTGTCCCATCAACACAAATAAAACTCATGGAACCAGAAACAGACTTCATTGATTTGAACTCATCCATACACAACACCGTCGGAAGGAAGTTCATACGTGGCTGGTAATGCTTCGTTGCTTCACGCAAGATCCGTGTCACCGTCCCATCCGAGACGAAGTACTTCTTAGCGATTAGTTTACGTGATTGATTTTCGTACAGTTCTATGAGAATCGCCTGCTTCAGTTCCTTTGTTAGTTGATGATGTTCATCAACTAAGTCCGTTTTCGCAGAAAAGGTCCGCCCACAATCATAGCAGAGAAAACGGGTACGTTTAAATTCTAAAATAGTCAACTTTTCTTTGACTTTCAACATCTGAGTACGTGTCGTATAGGAACCGTTGCGGATAATACGAACCGATCGACAGTGTTCACAATAGGAAGGAGAGTCATCCAATTTTCCTTTAATAAACTGCGCTTGAACGCCTTTATATTCTTTTTCAA
>CWGP01000070.1_pt2 | contig 16781 bp, 8 predicted proteins | sample 693701 | NCBI WGS metagenome assembly CWGP01 (sample SAMEA3735915, study PRJEB9488) | human gut metagenome | biome: ENVO:mammalia-associated habitat; material: ENVO:feces | place: Malawi | collected 2009-02-27 | reverse complement strand
GTAGAAAATCCGTAGATTTTCCACCAACACTAAATATTGTAGAACCAATATTTTACACTCTCATAAGTGTTTTAAATAATCTTTTGAATGTTTTTTTTCATAAATTATCTCGAGCATTACTTCTTATTTACAAAAAGATAGAAAGCATAGATTTTGTATAGAAATATTAAACTACAAAATCATGATTTTCTAGTTTTTTATATATGCATAATGCAGATGCTCCAATAGCTCCATTAATTTTTTGATAGGGCTTTTTTATAATTTCTTCTTGCTTAGGAAAAACTAGTAATTTGGGTTCTACATTTAATAATTGTGTTAAAAAATTGAAAATATTTTTATTATCAAATATTTGTCCATGTAAAAATATTTTAGCAGAATCAAGAATCATATTTAAATTATTTAGAGTTAAAGCAATATAATTGAGCGCATTGTCGAATATTTTTAGAATAGCAGGATCTCCAAGATCATATGCAGTAAGAAGTGTTTCCATAGAAATTTCTGATTCAGTATCAACTAGTTGATGTAAAAAAGTAGAAGTGGAGTTCCTATAGATTGATTGTGAATACTTTAATAACCATGTTTCGCTAGTGTATGTTTGCAAGCACCCTCTTTTCCCACACTCACAGTACTGTCCATCTAAATTTACTACAGTATGTCCTATTTCACCTGTTAAAAAATTTTCCTTGCTAAAAATATCTCCCTTATAGAAATAAGAACAATGAATTCCTCGACCGATATGAAAAAATAAAAAATTCTCCTTTCTTTGACTATAGAAGAAATGTTCTGCCAATGCCATACAATTTACGTTGTTTTCAAAAAAAATTGGAATTTCTACGGAGTCTATAATTTTTTTTAGATCAAAATGTTTCCATGTGTAGTTATTGGTAAGTATTTTACTAGAACAATTATAATGACCAGGCAATGCAATTCCAATTGCAGAGACAGGGACAGTTAATGATTTATAAAAAGATAGAAGATTTTTAATAAATACATCGCTAGTAATAAATATTTCTGATGTATTTATGGAATAAATTTTTTTTGAAAAAATTTTCCCGGTATTATCTGTTAAAACGTAAGAGTAAAATGATTCGGTTATTTCAGCTCCAATAAAAAAACTATGCTCTTGGGAAACATCTAATAATATTTTTCTTCGTCCAGCCTTAATTGTTTCGTTATAGGATTCACCCAATTCGTATAAAAGGTTTTTCTCTATCATTATTCCTGTAAGAAAACTAACTGTAGCTGGTGTAATACCAGTTTTATTTGCAATGTCAATTCTAGAAATCGGTCCTTCAGGAAAAATTACATTCAGTATTTCAGAACACAATTCTTTTTGCTTTTTTGTGAGTTCTATTTTAAACACCTCCAGGATCTATTGGAGATTATAGCATAGAAATTAGTATAATAGTTGACCTACAATTTCAAAAAAAATTAATGCTTCTAATTCTATATAGTTAACTGTATATATTTTAAGGTTTTTTTATACTTAGTATTGACAAAAAATAATTACTAGTTGTAATATGGAATTGATAATAGATTATTATTAAAAAATGCATTGAAAGGGGTTTTATAGTTTCTGGAACAAATCAAAATGTTTTGGATGATTGACTTGAAATAGAATTAATGAAGGGGGATTTTTATATAGCTTATTTGATATAGTTTATGTGTTTTTCAAGGAATAATTTTTTGTTGTCGAGAGGATTAAAGTTTTAAATATAGTCAAAAATTATTAAGAAAAAAGTATGAAAATGGTTATTCATTGTTAATAAAAAATAATTATTTAATAGAACTGTAGACAAGAATGGAGAGATTTCTGTGGTTAAAAGGCTTATTAGTACAAACTCTTCAGAAATTTTGAAGATGAATGCTCAAGAATTAAAGCAAAGTATTAGAGCCAGTGAAGGAAGAGTTGTCCTGTCAGAAAATGTTGCACCGAGAGAAAGTTTTATAGGTGATATTACCAATGCTGAAATTGCGCGTGCATTTGGCGCAGATTTAGTTTTATTAAATGGTTTAGATATATTGCATCCAAAAATTTTTGGATTAGATAGCAAAGAAGATAATATTATTGCAGAGTTGCGTTCTTTAGTTGGATGTCCTATAGGTGTAAATTTAGAACCTGTTGATTTAAGTGCCGAGTTACAAGAAGAACGTCTAGAATTAGAAATTGGGAGACAAGCAAATTTACAAACTTTTAAATGTGCAGAAGATTTAGGAATTGATTTTATTTGTTTAACAGGTAATCCAGGAACTGGTGTATCAAATAAACAGATTATTAAAGCTATTGAAGAAGCAAAGAGAACTTTTTCTGGGTTGATTATTGCGGGGAAGATGCATGGGGCTGGAGTAGATGAAGCAATTGTAGATGTGGGAATTACACAAAAACTATTAAATGCTGGTGCAGATGTTATTTTAGTACCAGCTGTTGGAACAGTTCCAGGATTTAAAGAAGAAGATTTAGTTGAAATTGTAAAAGAAGTTCATAAAAGAAACGGCTTAGTTCTTTCAGCTATTGGTACCAGTCAAGAAAGTTCTGATGTTTCAACAATTAGAGATATTGCAATTCGTAATAAGATTTGTGGTGTTGATATTCAGCACATTGGTGATGCAGGATATGGTGGTGTAGCACCAGTAGAAAATATTTTTGAACTAAGTAAAGCGATTAGAGGAATTAGACATACAGTGTCTGTTATCGCAAGATCAATAAATAGATAGGAGAATAATGATGTCAAAAAAGATTATGTTAGCATGTGCTGCTGGAATGAGTACTAGTTTGTTAGTAACAAAAATGCAAAAAGCTGCTGAAGAAAAGGGATTGAATGCAGAGATTTTTGCGGTTCCGGTTTCAGAGGCAATTCAAAATGTAGAAGAGAAAAATGTGGATGTAGTGCTATTAGGACCACAAGTTAGATATATGTTACATCAGTTTGAACAAGATTTAGAATCAAAATCCATTCCTGTGGATGTGATTCCAATGACTGATTATGGAATGATGGATGGAATGAAGGTTCTTTCATTGGCGGAAAATTTAATGGAATAGAGGAATTGTTTATGAATGATAGAATAATGCAGGCTGTAATGGGATTAATTATGTATGGTGGAGATGCAAAAAGTAGTGCTATGGAAGCTATTCAGTTTGCAAAGCAATTTGATTTTGATCAAGCAGAAGAAAAGTTGAAAGTTGCTAATGAATCATTAACCCTTGCGCATAATGCTCAAACAGACATGCTAATAGCCGAAGCACAAGGAGAAGAAAATACTATTACATTGTTAATAGTGCATAGTCAAGATCATTTAATGACAAGTATTACATTCACTGATTTGGCTAAAGAAATCATAGATTTGTATAAAGTAATGGAATCAAAATGAAGTTTTAAAAAGTAGTAAGAAAGAATCTTAAGGGAGAAAAACAATGAATAAATTTGAAAAAATCGTTCAGACAAAGCTAGTACCCATTGCCGGACGTTTTGGAAATAATAAGTTTTTAATAGCTATTCGGGATGGTATTACTTATTCAATGCCATTAATTCTTATTGGCTCATTTTTGATGGTGATTGCAAGTTTTCCAGTTCCAGGTTGGGAAACTTGGCTCGGGGAAGTGGGTATTTCAACGTATCTTTGGAAAGGAGTCGATTCTAGTTTTAATTTGATTGCTTTAATTGCTGCTTTTGCCATTCCTTATAGTCTGGTCAAACAATATAGAGAAGACGGAATTTCAGCTGGTGTCATTAATATATCAGCGTTTTTAATGGTTACTCCGTTTACAATCCCTTTTTTAGATGAATCGGGTAAAACATTGGGTTCTGTGGGGGGGATTGCACCATCATATTTATCATCCGGCGGATTATTTGTAGCAATTGTTTTAGGATTACTTAATGGTTATGTGTATCAATGGTTCATGAAAAAAGATATTCGTATAAAAATGCCTGATGGAGTTCCTCCAGCAGTATCAAAAAGTTTTAGTGCCATTATTCCTGGAGCAGTAATTCTAATTTTTTGGCTTATTATTTATGGACTGTTAGATAGTCTAAAATTACCTAATGTACATGATATAGTAAAAACAGTTTTAGGTGTTCCATTTAGTATGCTAGGAAGTACGTTGTTTGGTAATTTTATTGTTGTTTTGTTAAATGGTTTATTGTGGTTTTGTGGTGTTCATGGGGGGAATGTGTTAAATAATCCAATTATGAAGCCTATTTGGTTAGCTAATTTGACAGAAAATGCTGCAGCCCATAAAGCCGGACAAGAACTTCCGCATGTTTTCACATCTGTATTCATGGATAATTTTGTTTTTATTGGTGGCTCGGGTGCGACAATTGGTTTAGTCATTGCGTTAGCGTGGTTAGCAAAACGTCGCAAAGCCAGTCAACAGGCGAAGGTTCTTTCACCTTTAACGTTATTACCAGGTCTTTTTAATATTAATGAACCTACAATGTTCGGGCTTCCAGTCGTTTTGAATGTCTTAACGGTCATTCCGTTTGTTTTAGCTCCAGCAGTAAATCTCATTGTTGCTTATTTAGCGTTCAGCTCAGGTATAGTTCCTGGAACATATACAGATCCCGGTTGGACAATGCCACCAGTTGTTTCAGGTTTTTTAGCAACTGGTAGCTGGCAAGCTTCTGTTTTACAAGTCATTCTAATTGTATTGGATATTCTTCTTTATTTACCGTTTATCTTTAATATTGAACGAAGATGGAAAGCTAGCGAGAAACATGAAGATCATATTTAGTTGCTGCTTTTATAGTATGGCAATCTGTATCAGAGCAATCGTTACTGTCTGATTGCTCTGATATGAATATAAGCGATTTCATAAGTTGTGTATTTAAATTAGAAAGCGTTTTCTTTAATGATGAAGAAAGTATAAAAAGTTAAGGGCTAAAAAGGCTGCACTACCAGTCTTTTTAATTACGTATACGAGGGGTGGAAAAAGCGGTGTCTAAAAGAAATGTACTTCTAAGAAAACGAAAATATGCTTGTAAAGTTCAAAAATATTCTATTAAGAAATTAAGTATTGGGGTTGCTTCTGTTTTAGTAGGAACAGCTTTATATTTAGGTAATTCAGTATCAGCTGCAGAGGTTACTAATACAGAGGTAAACAGTGACAATAATATTGCATTAACAGAAGAGCCAAGTAGAGTTGCAACGGCAGAAATTGAGAAGGAATCAACAGTAAGTGAAGAAGTAACAGCAGAAAAGGTAAATAGTGAATTAAATCGTGTAGCAGATGGTGATTTTGAAGGAAGCATTGTTTCCAATAAATCAAAATGGACGATGAAGCCTTGGGGAGTTTCTACTATTGTAACTGAGGGAAATAATACGTTTGGAAAAATTAATGGTGAAACAAAAGATGAATATATTTTGCAGAAAATACCAACAACACCAGGGAAAAAAAATTTAGTTACAGCTGATTTGAAAGTAGTTGCTCGAAATGCTACACCTACGGGAGCATATTTTACTGCAAAGGAATTCACAGAGAATAGACAACAGGGAAAAGTATACAGCCAACTATATTTAGATCAAACGCTAAAAGATTGGACGAAGCAAACATTTGAATTTACTGCAGAAGGAGCAGAAACACTTGTTGGTATTGTTAAGTGGAATCCCAATGATCCGACTATTAATACCGAAAAAACAGAAATCAGTATTGACAATTTAGTTGTCGTGGAGAAATCAGAAAGCAATTATGAAATTATTTGGCAAGAAGATTTTGATAAGTCAGAGTTAGATAAAGATACTTGGAGTTACATGCCGGGTACTGTGGGATGAAGTGAACAACAAAATTATACTACAAGTAAGAGTAACGTTAATGTTGAAAATGGAAATTTAGTTTTGTCAGTCACTAAACGTGAAAAAGAAGAAAGCAATCCAAGAAAACCTAATGGTAGAACTATTAAGTATGATTCAGGTTTTATTAACGCATCTGGTAAAAAGGACTTTTTATATGGTCGCATTGAAATGAAGGCTAAGCCACCTAAAGGTAAAGGGGCATTCCCTGCATTTTGGTTAATGGGAACATCATATGGTTGGCCTGGTGGCGGAGAAATAGATATTATGGAATTAATCGGGGCTCCGACTACAGAAAGAGCTGAGAATGGTGAAACAGATTCAACAGACAACGCAAGACAAAGTAATCAAATTATTTATGGAACTCCTCATTTTTACTATATCAATGGCGATGTAGATAAAGATGGTAGTTATGATCCATATGAGTTGGGCGGTAATGCTAAGATAGAAGATGATTTTTGGAATGAATACCATATTTTTGGGATTGATTGGTCTCCAGAAAGGATTGATTGGTATCTTGACGGGGTTATTTATAATTCTATGAATCTTGTTGGTAATGAAAGATTAGAAGCTGCCGCTAGAAGCATTAATCGTCCACAAATCCTGAAATTAAATCTAGCAACGGGTGGCGATTGGGCTGGCGATGCAGGTGATTATTTAGCTGATGACAATACTTCTATGACTGTTGATTGGATTCGCTGGTCACAAAATGAAGAGCAAAAGAAGGCTGCAGAAGCTTGGTATGCTGATGCTCCAAAACTTACAGGTATAACAGACATTGTAATTAAAAAAGAAACAAATTATGATGTTTTGTCTAATGTACAAGTAGATAGAGACGATTATGTGGTTAATGCTAGCATAGATGATGAATATATGTATACTGACACTGGAGAGTTAAAACTAGTGAACACTATTGATAAAAATGATATTTCTAATCTTAAACCAGGCATTTACAATGTTCATTATAGCGTTGTTCCCAAAAATAAAAAATTAAATAATGATGGATTAGCTACAGGGGATATATATAAAACACTTTTAAAAACTGCCTCACTAATTATTCTTCCTGAATCAGGTCTTTCAGGTCAATCAGGAGCTAAGTTATCTACAATTAAGCTTCCAGAAGGTTGGGCTTGGGAGGATGATCAGTTAATAATAGGAGAGCAAGAGTTTTATAAAGTAAAATTTAGCACAAGCGAAGATTCACGCTCGATTTTTGTAAATGTTCCTGTTTCTGTAACCAATCAAGGAGACGAATCTACTATTGGTTATCTAAATAAAGTAGTGAATGGTAAATTTGAGAACGATTACGTTTCATCTAAACGAGAGTGGGAATTTAAAGAAGGCGGAAATTCGATTGTTCAATTGGATCCTAAGACAGGAAACTCTGTAGGAATGATTACTACTAATTCGACTGATGAATACGTTTTACAAAAAATACCAACAACTCCTGGCAAAAAATATGTATTGGAAGCAGATGTTTTAGCTGATTCCTCTACCACTTTAGACGGAGTTTATCTAACTGTTAAGGAAGTTAATAATGGAAAACAAGGGAAAGTTATTAAACAATTACAGTCTTCTGATTTTGCTAAAGGTAAAAAAGAAAGATACAGAATTGAATTTGTTGCTGAATCTAATGAAACTTATGTAGGAGTTGTAAAATGGTCTGAAGCAAGAAATCAAGATATACAAAATAGCTCGATTTGTTTAGATAATGTTTCAGTTAAAGAGTTAGAAACGTATAATTTAGTATGGGAAGATCAATTTAAGACTGAAGAACTAGATCAAACTATATGGGGATATGAGTTAGGAAATATTCGAGGAAATGAACAGCAACATTATAGTAGTAGTAAAGATAATGTTGCTATTGAAGATGGTAACTTAGTTTTAAAAGTTACAGATCGTCCTAGAGAAGATCAATATAAAAATACGACCCGATGGAAAGATAATGCTAGGTTAGTAAAATATAATTCTGGAAGTGTTCGAACTCAAGGGAAACAAGAATTTTTATATGGAAGAATTGAAGCTAAAATTAAGTTGCCAAAAGGTAAAGGAGTTTTCCCTGCTTTTTGGACGTTAGGTTCTGATTTTCATATGGATGGTCGAATTAATCCTAAACAGGGTTATGATTGGCCTTCAGTAGGTGAAATAGATATTATGGAATTAATTGGAGCTCCAACAGACGAACGGTTAGCTGAAGGGGAAAAAGGTGGAACAAGTAATAGTAATAAAAATGCAGTAGGTACACCACACTTTTATTATGCAAATACACAGGATGGTGATAGGGACGGAAGTTATGGCTATTACGATGAGGATGGTCAATACATTGCTTCAAGTCTGGGTGGTAATTTGAAGATGATAGAGGATTTTTATGATAAGTATCATGTTTTTGGGATCAATTGGACACCAGATAAGATTGAATGGTATGTGGATGGTGTTGTCTATAACACACTCAATTTTAGTGATCCTACAAATTCAGCTAATGATAAACGATTAAAAGCTGCAGCAGCAAGTTTGAATCGGCCACAATATATCCAATTTAATTTAGCAACTGGGGGTAACTGGGCTGGAGATGCTGGAGATTATTTAGCCAAGGATGGTACTGAATTAAAAGTGGACTGGGTTAGATGGTTGCAAACAGATGAACAAAAGGTTGCAATGGAAAAGTATTATGAAGATGCACCAAAATTGTATGGCGTTGAAAATATTACTATTCTATCTGGAAGTGAAGTAGATTTGTTGCAAAATGTTTCGACAGATAAGAATGGTTATGTAGTTGATTTTTCTATTGATAATGAATTCATGTTTGAAAACACAGGAGCTGTTGGTGGCAGAAATGAAGTTATGACAGTAGTTAAAGATAAAAATGATATTGATGCTTTGAAACGTTTAGAACCAGGAGTATACAATCTTCACTATACTGCATTACCTGATGGTCAAAATTTAAATGGTTGGACCACTCCTAGTTATAAACTTGCAAGAAAAACTGTTTTTCTTACTGTATTACCAAAAGAAGGATTAGGTGGAGCTGTTGGAGATAAATTATCTAGTGTTTCGTTGCCTGATGGTTGGAATTGGAACGATGGAGACTTGACTATTGATTCTAACACATCTTATGTAGCTACATTTAAACAGAAAGTAAATTCTGGAGTTAGTGATGGAAAAGAAAGAAAAATATTTATTTCAATCCCTTCAAAATTTATTAAGGTGGATGATTCTAGCAAGGCTCAATCATCTATTAAGGAAGATTTATCATTAGAAACAGAAGATTTGGAGTATGTTTCATTGAAAAAGGCTAGTCTGGAAAAAGAAGGATTGAATTATCGCAAGAATTTAAATTTCTCTAAAAAAGGAAATGAAATATTAGATAATCATAGTGTGGGTATTGGCGCCACAAGTATTACAAAAGGAGAAAATGACGTTGAAGCAAGTCAACAGAATAGTAGTAATCTAGTTTCTTATAATAAATTTTTACCTAAAACTGGAGAAAGAGATTTCTATTTCTCAGGATTTTTAGGCTCGATTTTTATAGCTTTAAGTGGTTTGGGGTTAGTAATAAGAAGGAAAAACATTAAGTAATAAATATGTAATTAGTATTTAGCATAATAAAAGGTTAAGGAGTTTGGATCGTGATTGTATTACCAAATTCCTTAACACTTTAGTAGTTAATAAATGCTCTAAGCCAAATAAAACTGGGTTCTTTGTCAAATAGGACTGATAGAGTGATATAAGAACATGGGGATTAAATATTCAATTGAGGTTGTATATTTAATAAATTAGAGGAGAGAATTTTAGATGAGTTTTTCGAAAAGAAATGAGCTTTTAAAACAAGAGAAATGCACTGAGAAAGTTAGGAAATATTCGATCAAAAAATTAGGTATTGGGGTTGCTTCTGTATTAATTGGCTCCATTTTTTACTTAGGAACGGGTGGACAAGCTCAAGCAGATGAAATCTCCACTTCTGAATTGATTGCGGGGATTAAGAATAAAATGAGTTTAAAGGAGAATGAAAGTAATAAAGAATCGCAAGTAAATGAGTCTGTTGCTACATCAGTAGCAGAGAAAACTGAAGATACAGTTGGTGGATCAACGAATACAGGGAAAGAAACAGATACACAGATAAGTGAAGTAGTTAGTAGATCAGAGAAAACTGAAGATACAGTTGATGGATCAGCGAATATAGGGAAAGAAACAGATACACAGGTAAGTGAAGTAGTTAGTAGATCAGAGAGAATTGCAGACGTAGTGGAGACATCAGCGAGTACTGGGTCTGGTGTAGATATACGAGCAAGTGAAGCATTGGAGACACCAGAGAAGATTGAAAATAATACTCCTATTTCTCTTGATAAGGTATCTAATGGTAAATTTGATGAAGAATATAAATCAAGTAAAAATAATTGGGAATTTAAGGAAGGAAATAATTCTTATATTATCTCTGAACAAGATAATAAATATGCCAAAATCGATCCGGGAACTATAGATGAACATATTCTCCAAAAGATCTCTACAGTTTCAGGAAAAACATATTCACTGCATGCAGATGTTAAAATCGATTCAGATAAAATTGAAGATGGCATGTATTTAGTTGCTAAGTCAGTAGTAAATGGAAAGCAAGGGCCTGTTATAAAACAAATAAAAATTATAGGAGTACAAGGAGAATGGGCACATAAATCATTTGATTTTACTGCAACTACTTCGGAAACATATATCGGTTTAGTTAAATGGGCAGATAAAATAGTTAACAATGTAGTTTCTGCATCGGCTTCTATAGATAATGTAACAGTTAAAGAGAATGATAAATATCATTTGGTTTGGGAAGATAATTTTTCTGATGAAGAATTAAACCAAAAAGATTGGGGATACGAGCTAGGTAGTATACGAGGAAATGAGCAAGAACATTACACTGATAGTAAGGACAATGTTTTTATCAAAGATGGTAATTTAGTATTAAAAGTAACAAATAGGAAAGGAGAGGATCAGTACACAAATCCTAGAGGAGGGAGCAATGCTAGAGAGGTAATTTATGATTCAGGAAGTGTCAGAACTGCCGGGAAACGGGAGTTTTTGTATGGACGAATTGAAATGAGAGCCAAATTACCTAAAGGAAAAGGAGCATTTCCTGCATTTTGGACGTTAGGATCGGATTTTACACTAGATGGTGATATTTCCTCGAATCAAGGATATGGCTGGCCTAGTACAGGCGAGATAGATATTATGGAGCTGATTGGTGCACCTACAGAAAAAAGAGATAATGAGCAAGATGAAGGAGATCAAAGTAATAGGAAAATTTATGGGACTCCTCATTTTTATTATAAAGATGGTGATGGAGATAAAGATGGTAGTTATGCTCCTTATGCTTTAGGTGGAAGCTTAAGTTTGAATGAAGATTTTTACAACAATTTCCATGTTTTTGGAATTAATTGGACTTCAGATAAAATAGAATGGTATGTTGATGGTATTGTCTATAATACTATGAATTTATCAGGAGATGAACGTTTGGAAGCGGCAGCAGATTGCTTTAACAAACCTCAATATATTCAGTTGAATTTGGCTACAGGAGGAAATTGGGCAAAGAATGCTGGATTTTATTTGGGAAAAGATAATACAGAGTTTGTCATTGACTATGTTAGATATTATCAAAATGAAGAACAGAAACTCGCTGCAGAAGCATATTATTCTTCTCAACCTCAAATAACAGGAACCAAGGATATTACAATGATTGAAGGAACTACACCTAATTTATTAGAAGGAGTAAATACTGACAAAGAGGGATATACTGTTGAATTTTCTGTAGATGACGAATATATGTATAAGAATACTGGTGGAAATACGAATGTTACATTAAGAGTCAAGGACTCTAAAGATAAAATTGGATTATCTCAATTAGAACCAGGTATTTATAATATCTATTATAGTGCAATACCTTCTGGTAATACTTTGGGATTATTAGGAACGCCAACTAATAAAATAGGACGTAAATTAGCTTTATTGACTATTCTACCAAAAGAAGGATTAGTGGGAAAAATTGGAGAAAAATTATCTACGGTTTCTTTACCCGCTGGTTGGGAATGGGAAAATGGCAATCAAAAGATTGGATCAGCAGATAGTTATAAAATTAAATATAAAAAATCTGGGAGAACAATTTACAGTGTAATTGATGCAAGTTTTATAAAAAAGGAAAAAGAAGAACGTAATTTAACTCCAATTATTAATACAGAAAATAAAGTTTTTGATGGTACAAAAGAAACTGCTATAAATAATAGTAAAGATTTACAAAGTTCTCTTCCTGCTGTTATGGATTTAGAAAATGGAACGGTTACAATTAGATATCGATTAGATACAAAAGACTCAGTTGTTAGAAATTCTTCTGTTATGTCTTTATTATCTATTTCGAATAAAAATGCAGAAAAAGAATATGCTACTTTTTTCATTGATACTAAAAATAATAAAATAGGTATTGAGTTTAAAGGAAAACCCATTGTGAAAGTTGGATCAGGATTTAATTTTCTAAGTAATTCTGATTGGCAAACCATTAGTTATGTTTTTAATGGAAAAACATTGAAAGTATATTTAAATGGAGAGATGTATGGAGAGTCCGAATTTACAGGATTTTTAAAAGATTTATTATGGAAGAATCAAGCTGATACGGTTACTATGGGTGGGATTGAAAGAAAGTATGAAGGCAAACCTGCATTCCAGTGGATGTTTGAAGGAATTGTTGATCAAGCTTCTATTATTGGAGTACCTTTAAATTCTTCAGAAATAACTAAATTACATCAGCCTACAAATAGAGAGTCTGTAGGAGAGAAGACGAGTTTATGGGACAAGTATGATGAAGGAGTATTTGAGTATCGTATTCCTTCGATAGTTAAGACTCCTCAGGGAACCCTTATAGCGGCTTCAGATGCTAGGAAAAAGCATTATAATGATTGGGGAGATATTTCCACAGTCGTTAGAATTAGCCATGACAATGGAAAAACATGGAGTGAAAACATAACCGTTTTGGATATGCCAACTCAACCATATTATACTGATAAGTATAGTAAAGCTGATTGGAACACCAACATGACTCAATCTGCTTTTTCAATTGATCCTACGTTACTAACTGATTCTGATGGAAAGTTGTATTTATTAGTTGATGTTTTTCCTGAGTCACAAGGAGCTGTAAGCGTTAAGAGTGGATCTGGTTATGAAAAAATAAATGATAAATATTATTTGAATTTGTATGATTTTGATAACAATAAGTATACTGTTCGAGAAGATGGGGTTGTTTACGACAATCAAGGAACGGCTACAGATATGTTTGTTGATGAAGGAGAATTTTCTACAGCTTTTAGTACTAGAGGAAACCTATATAGACTGGGTAAAAATAATCAAGAAAATACTTTGCTTGGAAATATTTATCTTAGAAGTGGTAGAAATATTAATGGAATAACAAAAAATGGATCTAAAACTGCTCCATTATTCACGCATATGGCCAGTTTCTTATGGCTATTTACTAGTGAAGACCAAGGGAGAACATGGTCTGCTCCTACAGATTTAACTCCGCAAGTTAAAGAAGAATGGATGGGGTTCATAGGAACAGGTGCTGCAGCGGGTATTGAAGTTAAGGTAACTAATGTAGACGGTTCTAAAGCTAAAAGATTGGTTTTTCCTATTTATTACACCAATCAACAAGGTAATGGTATTTTGGGGCGACAAAGTAGTGCCAACATTTATAGTGATGACGGAGGGGTTACGTGGCATAGGGGAGAATCTCCTAATGATGGTAGAATTTTTGGCAATAACCAGCACACTAATTCAAAAGATTTCAATACGTCAGTAACTGAGCTTACAGAAAATCAAATAATTCAATTGAATAATGGTCATTTACTACAGTTTATGAGAAATACAAGTAAAACGATTGTTATTGGTAGAAGTACAGATTATGGAGAAACTTGGGATGACAATGTATTTGTAAGTGATCTTCCAGAGCCATATGTAAATCTTTCAGCGATACATTTTGAGTTAGATGGGAAAGAATATGTTGTGTTATCTAATCCTTTAGGGAATCCGACTGGAGAAGCAATTCAAGTGAGAAATCAGAGAATCAAAGGTGTTCTTCGTATAGGGGAGATATTATCAGATGATTCAATAAAATGGCTCTCTTCTAAAGTATATGAGCCTAAACGTTTTGCATATTCGAGCTTAGTTCAATTAGATAAGGAACATGTTGGAGTTGTGTACGAATACAACGGACATCTAAAATATTCCACTTTTAATGTAAAGGATATGGTTAGCGAAGCTACAAGGGAAGATAAAGTTGTTATCACAGAAATAGCTGAATTAAAATCCTATGATGAGTTTAATATCATCCCTTCGGCAAATAAAAAATATGTTCAGGTACAGTTTAACCAACCTGTTTTTATTGCAGGTAGTAGGCAATTAGATATCTCAATTGGAAATAGACAAACAGTTGCGGAATATTTATTGGGTGATGGAACGAACAACCTTATCTTCGCCTATTCTTTACAAGAAAATGATAATGGAAGAATAACAGTCAGACCTACTTTTGCTAGCTCTATAGTAGAAAATAAATATGGAATAAGTTTGCTAGAGGATTCTATTTATACTATTAGTTTTATTGGAGAAATAGTGTCGGGGGCAGACATTACTGAGATGTTTAATAATAAGTACAATGACAACACATGGGGATTTATTGGAGGGGAAGCAGTTCAAGGTGATTTTAATCAAACTAAAGGGATTAGAAATTTCGTGGGACAATTTGAAGAGTATATTAGATGGACCAAATCTGGAAATGAGATGGGAAGACAACGCTATGTTATCAATACAGCAAGGAGCGGTTTAAACTTACATGAGATAGTGAGTGACTATGAAGAGCTAGTCTCAAATTATTCTCCTAAAGCGGTAGGGTATATGTTAGATAAGGAAGACTACGCTTTAGGTGATCAACATCTTAATGATTATAAAAATAGTTTGATACGTTTTATTGATAAATCTTTAAAATTGCATAATGATCAAGGCTTTGTAGTATTACAAACACCGTATGTCTCAAATAGTGAGTCTACTAATGAATTGATTCGAAAATACGTTTTATTGATGAAACAAGTAGTGGATTCTTATTCTACCAATAATAGAATAAACCGTATTGTATTTGTAAATTATTTTGAGTTAACTAATACTGATGAATTTAAAAATCATTGTCTAGAGAAAGATGGAACTATAAATGCAAGAGGTCATTTTGAGCTGGGAAAACTTTTATCTGAAGCGACTATAGGAACTTCACAAGGATATCCTGGAAATAATGTTCAGTTAAATTTGAATGAAAAAGATGCTCCTAAGACCTATTTAAACATAGTTCCAGAGGCTTAATATGATGATCATCAACTTTTTGTGAAAATACCATTGAAAAATGATGGGGAAACGGAATGGAAATATGAGTTAATCATTAATAATGAAACTATATCGGATATTGTAAAAGGAAATTCATTTTCTATTAATTTAACAAGAGGATCTGAAAATTCTAATTATGATTTGATTATTAAAAGTAAAGATGGTTTATCACAATTAAAAGTGATTACGGGTATTCTAAGTAAAAATGTCAAATCACAGATTAAAAGTCAAGAGCTAAATAAAAATCAAATCAGGCTAAAAGAATTGCTTGAAAATAAAGAAACTATCAATTGGCTATTTATGGGAGACTCTATTACGCATGCAGCAGCGTGGACTTTTGGTTATGATGGAATTACACAGCTATTTGAGAAGTTTTTAGTAGATGATTTACATCGAGAAAAAGATGTGGTAATTAATACGGCTGTTTCTGGTGCTACTGTTGCCAGTACTTTAGCGCAGATTGATCAAAGGTTAGAAAAGTATAATCCGGATGTAATTTCTATCATGTTAGGGACCAATGATGTTGCTAATATGAACTTAACGCCATTACAGTTTAAAGATCAATTACAGCAATTAGTAGAAAGAGCTCGAGCTAAAAATGCGATTGTTATTTTAAGAACTCCAACTCCATCTACTCAACCAAGTAGAATAAAAAGAATACCTGAGTTTATTGAAGTAATACAACAAATTTCTAAAGAAAATGAAGAGCTGATTTTTGTAGATCAGTATACACCATTTAAAGAGTTGTTAGATAAATATCCTTATTTATGGAACCCAGACTATCATTTTATTACAGATGGTATTCCTCTTCATCCAGGCGCGAATGGGCAAGTGATGCTAACTAAACTTTTTATTGAGTCACTCGGACTCAAACAGTATGGAGGCTATATTTAATCATTAGAATATAAATTGGGATATGAAAAACAAAATCTTGAAATAGAAGCACCGATATCCCTTGATATAGATAATAATGTCGTTTCGTTAGATAAAGATAAATTGAGAGAATTAGTAAATGATGAATTGAGTGACGTAATGCTAGTTGCTAAGGAAAAAAATACAAATAAGGAGAATTCGATTTGTGATGATAAAAGAATGCTTTTATTAGGAGGATTAGATGTAAATAAAGAGTATGAGATTTACCTTTCTGCTAAAAGTAGTACAAAACCAGTTATATATAATTGGGCAAAACATGATTTGATAGTTGGAAATGTTACAAGAAATCTATCCCTTAAGCATAATGGAGGTTATGTGAGTCGGTATACGATTACTTGGGAAGAAGCACATGAATCAAGTTCAGGAGAGATTATCAACGAAAAAAAAGAATGGATCGGAAATGGCAAAGATATTTTATTGGGGAATGTTTCAAATATTGGTATTTCATCAAAAGCTCAAAATATTCAAATTAAAATTGAAGAATGTACAGGTATTGCATCTGAGTGGTGGAAAACTATTTTTGAAAAAGAATATTCGTCCCTAAATAATGATTTAAATTTAGAGATAGCTGGTACTACTTTGCACCCTAGGATAATAAAAGATTAAATATTAACAGGGGGTTATAGGGAAAAGAGTTAGGAATGATGGATTGTATAATATATTGGCTCTTCGGT
>CWGP01000035.1_pt1 | contig 20410 bp, 21 predicted proteins | sample 693701 | NCBI WGS metagenome assembly CWGP01 (sample SAMEA3735915, study PRJEB9488) | human gut metagenome | biome: ENVO:mammalia-associated habitat; material: ENVO:feces | place: Malawi | collected 2009-02-27 | reverse complement strand
ACAAGGAACCAGTGTTAATGGCAACAGTACCTGGTACCGGGTGGAAGGCAAAGGCTGGGTCAGTGGTGCTTATGTGAAAGAAGTCAGCAGTACCTCTAGTTCTAAGACATATACCGTAAAATCAGGAGATACCTTATGGGGGATTGCACAGAGCTATGGGGTCTCAATCAATCAGCTGATGCAATGGAACAATATCAGCGGCTCATTGATTTTTGTGGGACAACGATTGATCGTCAGCAAATGACCCTAATAATAGGCACTAGATAGAAACATTAAGATGAAAGTACAATGATGAAAGCACAAGAGGGCAATATTCGAATAGCTGCCAGATAAAAGAAATATGAGAAAAAAATCAGATGTAAATAATTTCCAAACGAAGGAAGGAGACCGCACAATTTTTGTGTTGGTCTCCTTCTTTTGTTCGTTTGAGTTTAAAGCAACGGCTGTTCTGCAATCATGCCTTTATTGAGGGCTCTCTTGGAAACTATCCATGATCTTTGTTAGTTCATCTTTTGAGGAATCAAAAAGACTTGCTAAGGTCCAACCATACAATTGAACATAATTATTATCGGTTTCTGTTACATAATATAAGTAATGTATGTTCAACCCTTCTACAGTTGCAGCAAAATCAACCATTTGGGTTTGAGTACCAGGAACCGGTAAAAATGTCGCGTTGGTACCAAAATTCGATGCTAAACTGTCTTGAACCAATGCACGATAACTATCGAAATCTGCAAAGTCTTGTTTAGACTCCACAACAGCCGCCAGAAATTTTGTTTGTAACGAATCAGAAAGCATAAAATCATTATCTGGATTTAGTGACTCAAAATCGGCTACAGTTTGCCAATTTGTCGGCAGTTCCAGCGAATAGGAATAACCGCTTACACCAGTGATCGTCTGCTTCTCAACAGGAATCACATTTTCTGAAGTGCCAGTGCTGGCTGTTTCAGAAGATCCTACAGTGGAAGAAAGTTGTGTACGTTCTTTTTCTTTTGTGGAAGAATCAACCGATCCCGATGGTTTTTCTGTACATCCTGCTAAAAATAACCCAAACCCAACTAAACCTAAAACCATGTGCTTTTTCATTTTTTTACTCCTTCTAGTTTTTTTAAAAAACTTATTTTATTTATCCTATAATAAGCTCGTAAATAAGGCAATAGAAGAATCTTTCTAAATGAGCACTATTGAAAGTAGTTTATCGAATTTTAAAAATTCAAGTTTCGTTTATCTGCTGGCTAAGTCTGGATAGTATAGGAGATTGTACACATTTTTCCTTACATGATGCAAAAATTGATTATAAAACCCACAAATCATTTGCTATGCTATATAAAAAGTGAATGCATCCCTCGCTGCTCAGGATGATTATTGTCGGAAAGGTACACTTGTGCTGTCATTGGCAATCAGAACTTTTTGTTAGCTGTCGATTATCCATTGATAGTCTCCTAAGCAGGGAAATGCTAGAAAACAGAGGTGAGTGGATGTTTTATCCAGATGTCAAAGAGTATTTGCGAAAGATGCGTGGGAATATTGATTTTGCAGTGATGAAGGAACGTCTGCCATTGGTCCATAGATACTGGCAAGTGACGGAAGCAGAAGTAGAAAGAATTGTTCGCGAAGAATCTGAGGAAGATTTCTGGACAAGTGTACAACAAATCATCTTACTCGATGCCAAATTGGTCCTTTTGCGAAGCTATATCAGCGAATTTGATTTCCAAGGTTTTTCAGAGGAAGAAATCATCGAGAATATCGAACTAGATCATAGCACCTATACAAAAGAATTGTGCGGTTACAATTTAACAGATACAGGACATCCCTCGATCCTTTTTGGAAAGGGCAGATGACTAAATCAGATTAACGCAAATCTTTTCTTTAACGACAAACGAAGCGTATACTGGAATAAGAAAGAAAAGTTTTCTACTATTATAATGCTCTTTTATAATGCTTTTCCAAAAATAGTTATTTACCATTCGTTAGGAGAGATTTCCATGACTGAATTTACTCAGATCGTTTTGCTGTTTTTCTTGTATTCTTTTGTGGGGTGGCTGTGGGAAACGGTTTACTGCTCGATAAAAGCCAGACATTTTGTTTATCGAGGATTTTTGGTAGGACCGATCACTCCTATTTATGGCTTTGGAATTTTAGGTGTCTTGTATTTACTGCGACCGTTACATAACCAATTGCTGCTGCTCTTTTTTGCAGCAGCTGTTTTAGTGACCTTATTAGAGTACGTGACGAGCTTTTTATTAGAAAAACTGTTTCATGCTTCATGGTGGGATTACCACAATGTTTTTTTGAATATCAATGGTCGCGTGGCTGTCCCAATTTCAATCTTTTGGGGCATTTGCTGTGTCTTGATCGTCCGCATTGTTCATCCGCAAATGTTGATCATTGTCCAAATGTTGGCTGAAAGATTCAGTTTTTATCTACCTGTTGGATTGTTGATGGCGATGTCGTTGGATATGGGCTATACATTGGCTAATCTTGCTGCTTTTCAACGAACGGTTCAACGACTGGACCGTGCTATTGAACAGCAGAAAGCCACTTTATCAGAAAGTTTGGAACAAAAGAAAAACAATTGGCAGGAACGTATTTCTGAACTGCCAATCGATTGGCAGCAATTGCGTGAAACGTTACCGAAGCTGAATTTTCATCAGCGAAGACTTTTAAAAAACTTTCAAAAACTGCAAATCAATGAGATTACCAATGTTCAAGACTTACGGCGGTTTGTGGAAGAATTACGTAAGAAGAGAGAGTAATGTTACAAAAGTATTACAATAAAAAAAGCCTTTTCAAGGCTCTGATTTCCCACTTTCACGTGAATTATTTTTTAATAGACTCTTATTTCTCCCACTTTGGCTAAAAATTGTAATAAATTGTAAAAGAGTTGCAATATATCTTGACGCAAGAATTTGTATAATAATAAGCGTTGGAAACCATAGTGAGAAGTGAGGGAATTTTTTTGAAGGCAAAGAAATTACGAACCATGGTCGTCGCAGTCTTTGCGGCAGGTATCGTTTCGCCGATTTTTGCGCAGGCTGAATCTCTGGAATCATTGAAGGAGAAAGAAAGTGCCATCATGCAGCAAAGTCAGCAAATCAGTACAGAAGTACAAATCGCTTTGACCGATGTCAATAATAAATACAGCGAGGTTGAAGCATTAAAAGCACAAATCGCTAACAATGAAGAAACGTTGGCACAAACCAAAGAAGAAATAAAGGCAACTCAAGAAACGATTGAAAAACGTGAAGCTGTAGTTGCAGAACGAATGAAAGACATTCAGGTCAACGGTGGAGTAACTAGAGATTGGACAGTCTTGTTGGAATCTTCCAATATCCAAGATTTCATCAACCGGGCTTACGCCATGACAATGCTCCAAAATCTAGAAAAAGAAAAAATCGACTCGTTGACATCTGAAAAAGAAAAATTAGAGTCTCTGCAAGAAAAAGCCGAGTCTACCAAAGAATCCTTACAGCAGGATCAATCCTCTTTGGAAGCACAGGCGCAAGAGTTGGATAGTAAGATCGCCAACTTGCAGACACAGTTGAAAGAAAACGAATCGACCTTAGCAAAGATTGCTTCCAGCAAAGAAGCAGAAGAAGCTCGGATAGCTGCTGAAAAAGCAGCCAAAGAAAGAGCAGCCAAAGAAGCGGCCGAACAAGAAGCTAAAGAAAAAGAAGCGAAGGCAGCGGCAAAAGCAGCGAGTGAAAGCTCAAGTCAAGAGTCGTCATCTTCAAGTGAGAGCGCGCAATCAAACAGCAGTTCAAGCAGCAATTCAGCTTCAAGCAATACGAGCAGCAGTTCGACGAATAATAGTTCAAACAACTCGAATAACAGCTCCAACAATTCGGGTAGCAGCACACCTTCCAGCGGCAAGACAATGATCATGGAATCAACCGCATATTCTTATGCAGAGAAAGGTGCTAGCCACCTGACTGCCAGCGGAACAGATCTTCGCAGCAATCCAATGGCGGTCGCAGTCGATCCAAGTGTGATCCCATTAGGTACCTTGGTGAATGTTGAAGGATATGGCGTGGCGCTAGCGCTAGATACAGGAGGCGCGATCAAAGGAAATATCATTGATGTCCACTTTGATAATGTAGCCAAATGTCTGCAATGGGGCCGACGTCAAGTAAAAGTAACGATTCTAGACTAATAAACGAAAAAGCGTATCTTGTAATCCTACCATCATTCATGATTGATGGTGGACAAGATACGCTTTTTTATTTAGTGGGTAAAAGCATCATCTAGAAAAGCTCGTTTCATTCCTGCAGCTGTGCCTGCATCGTTTTCAATGCTTGGATGGAATCGTACATCTGTTGTTGTTCGGACTCATTGAGAGGCATTTCAATAATTTCGCGAATGCCTTGACTATTGACGATTGCAGGGGAACTAATGCAGACATCGGTTGCTTGATACTGTCCCTCTAAGTGTACAGAAACCGGCAGTACTGCATGTTCATCTTTTAAAATACTGCGGGTGATCCTAGACAGCGAGATTGCTATCCCATAATGTGTCGAACCTTTGGCAGCAATGATGTCATAAGCGGCATTTTTCACTTTTTCTGCAATCTGGCCGAGATCTTGCTCCGAAAAAATTGGGTGTTTTTCCAGCCACTCGTGAACACTTAAGCCACCAATATTGCCATGGGACCAGACTGGAAATTGGGTGTCGCCATGTTCTCCTAAGACGTAAATCTGAATATCCCGTGGATCAATGGTCAACTGCTCGCCAATCGCATTACGCAAGCGCGCACTATCGAGAGAAGTTCCAGAGCCAATCACTTTGTGAGCGGGAAAGCCAGTGATTTTTTTTGACATAGTGAGTCAAAACATCTACTGGATTACTAGCAATCAAGAAGATCCCTTGAAAACCGCTAGCAATAACAGATTTCACGATCTTTTTCATGATCTGAGCATTCTTTTTCGTCAAATCCAGTCGTGTTTCATGGGGCTGCTGTGCTGCACCAGCGGTGATCACTACAAGATCTGCATCTCGACAATCCTCATAATCAGCAACATATAGTGTTTTTGGACCAACATATGCCAAGCCATGATTTAAATCCTGAATGTCACCCGCTGCTTTTGCCTTATCTAAATCAATAATACCAATTTCATTGCCAATTCCTTGAGCGACTAATGCAAAACTGTAACTCGAACCTACATCCCCATTTCCGATCAGAATGATTTTCTCCATGAAAGATCCTCCCAAATTTGATTCGACTTAAATACACCTAAACTGTACCAAAGAACCAGAAAAAAGAGTATTGATACGTTCTCAGGGGCGTTGCTGTCTTATAATTAGGGAAGCAATAGACGCTTAAGAGCACTTCCCCTGTCATAATCGGAAGTGCTCTTAAGCATTCATATGAGGATTGAGACATTTGGCTAGCTTATTCCAGTCATTTTTGTCAGGGAAAGTTTTAAAAATCAAACAATCAATGTCATTAGCATAATCGGAAACATATTCTGTGTAATTTGTTACCACGAGATCAATGTGATTCATCATTAAATAATCAGGTGACAATTCATTTGAATCAGGAAAGAAAAAGTTTTTTGAGCTATGCAAGTAATGCATCGACTTGCTTTTTAAATACTGACAGAGAATATATGAGCCTTCAAATAAGAAAGCAACATTTTTTTTGGTATGCCAATAAAGCGATTTGATAGATTCCAAATAGATCGTCAGACTGGCACTTAAATGGGATAAACTCTTTTTATTCCAAGTAGCAACAGCTAATGGATTTTCTGTGAGAAAATTCCGACATTTTTGATAAGACTCAGGAAACAAGCGCTGGGCGTAAAGATTGACATCGGCAATATTATGATTCAACAAAGGGGAGAGCAACTGTTTGATTTTGGCTACGGTAAAAAAAGATTCGATCAAGATATGATCGCGGGAGGAATTTTTGGTTTCAGGAATACAGGTAGCTACAAAATCACTGGCCAGCTGAGTGATTTCTGCCCACTGATTGTATTTTTGGCAGAAGACTTCCTCACCAGTAACGTCATTAATCGAACGCCGGCTCCAAACCAACAGAAAGAGATAGAGAATCTCTTCTTGGGGAAGTCTTTGTTGGTAGTGTTCAAAGATATGCTGATTGATTTCCGCAAATTCTTTGAAATCTTCTTTAGTTGAAAACAGTTTGCTGATTTTTTTTGGTAGTTTCACTGTGTGTCCCCCGCAATAGCGCTCAAGGGTTATGTACAAATAATAATTGAGCTCTCCAAATGAGCAGGCTTGCTTGTTGGTTCGCTGGCAGTCAGAAAAAGCTTTGACGGTGATGTCGTGAATCGCAATAGGGGGAAAGATCGTGTGTGCCGTGATTTCTGATTCATAATAAAAATCATGAAAAAATTTACGGATATCCATTTCATCGCCAATGAATGTGATTGGGTTATAATCTAGCTGCAAGTGGTAGTCGCGAAGAACAGGTTGTACTTTTCTCAAGTAACGAAGAACCGTACTCTCAGAGATATGATACCTTTCTGCCCATTCTGAAGAACGCATTTCTTCATGCTGAAAAATACTCTCGACAATATGGAAAAGAATCTCGTCAGTAATCAGTGCTCGTTTCGCTGCGAGGTACTTCGCCGGGTTCAATACGGTGAAAATATAACCCTTGTGGGACGAATCGATATGGAGGGCATCCTTGAAATGGGACTTCATGTCTGTGATATCAGTCATAATCGTTCGCGTCGTACTTGAGGAAGCCTTTGCCAGTGAACGAGTAGAGCAAAGCGGCTCTAACTCAAATAAGTCGAGAATGCGCATCCAACGGATCGTTGCAGTATTCGTAACGAATTTCATCTGAAGCTCTCTCACTGGTTTGCTCCTTTCATTTTCCAATTAAAGAATTGAATCTGTCTATAGCTATCTTAATGAAGTTAGAATCGCAATAACAAATCACGTATTTCATCAAACGGTGAAAAAATTGACATGAATTGCCAATAAACCATTCTTTTGCAGTCACTTATTGGCAAAAAACCAGATGAAAAAGAACAAACACCTTCCCATTTCAAAGAATAGAATATTGAAAAATAAGGTGGTTTATAAAAACAGATCAAAGCGAGCACTTAAAAATAGAAAATTAAATGAGTAAAAAATGGTTTTTTCAACTATTTAAATTATTTAATTACTAGATTGAAAAAAGACTCAAAAATAATTGCAAATATCCAAGAATCCTTTAAGAAACAAAATCGTGATTTTTCTCGCTGTTCATGATGCTAGTTTTATTACAAGGGATACACCTTAACGAATGCCTAAATAAAGATGAAAAAGAGAATGAAATTCTTTTAATGAAAAAATTGATCGTCAGAAATTAAATAACAAAATATATAGTTTTTAGTGTTTTTTTATATAAAAGAAATCGCTGTTTTATTCAAGTTAAATCACAATTTTTGCAAAAACATTGTTCTTAATGATGTAAAAACTTGGTAAATTACCTTTATTTAATTTCAATTTTCTCTTATAATTAACTAGAATTGAGCAAATTTGCTTTTCTTGATTGAAAAGATAAATTTATAAAGCACAAATAATTTAGGGAGTGTGTTCATGGGAAAGCCGTTACTTAAGACTTTGACCGTTGTGGCAGTCGGTGTTGGAGCCATTGCCATTTGTTTGGTTGGATATCGCCAGAACAATCAGCGACAATACCAGCAGCGGGTAGAATATGCGCAAACCGCGATCGCCAGTGAGACCGACGGTATTGCATCGCTGAAAAAAGAGGTTGCAAGCCTTTATCTTAATGAGGATCATACATTTTTAAAAGCGGGCATTTCCGCGGATGATATCAACCAGCTAGTCGGAAAGCTAGCCATGATCAAAGTATCTGGCGAAGAATACGGCATTGAAGAGGATGCATTGCCGGCAGAAGCCAAAGAGATCCAAAAGCAGAAACAAGCCATCGACGATGAGTTGAAGGATATCGAAGCAAAGCAAAAAATCCAAGAAGCAACCGACAAGCTCTTCACGAAAGGCGTCTCCAATTGGCAGAAAGCCGAAAATGACGTCATCATCAAAAAAGATCTGAAAGAAACCGACGTTGGCAGCATTCGTGAAAATTTGAATTTTTTCGAGGAAGACAAATGGACAGCATTAGTAAAAGAATATCTTGGTTTTGCAGATGCGCAGCTTGATCGCGTGACAAAACTGCAAAAAGAATTTGATCGTATGCTTAAAGACGATAAAGTGACGGATGCAGTGACCTACGAGAACTACTTATTAGCCGTTGACAGCATCAGCAAAATTCGCAATAAAGACTTGAAAGAAAAATATACCAAGCTTGCAGAAACCGTTGCTTCACAAATGGGCTATGCTGGTTATTACGGTAATACAACAGATACGGCAACGACTGGTGATGGCTATTCAGATAGTATGACGGATAGTTCAGAGACAGATTCAGAATCCTATTATTGATAGGAAGAGCCAACTGGAGGAATAATTATGTCAAAAGGAAAAAAGATTTTTTTGATTGTTTTTGGAATCGTTGCAGTGCTCGTGATCGGTGTGGTAGGAATCGGCGCCAAGTTATACATGGATCTATCCGGTTCGATCCAAAAGACCTATGAATCAGTGGAGCGTTCACAAGATGAAAAGAAACGGGAAAATCCTGTTGATTTAAAAAAACAAGAGTCCTTTTCAGTTCTATTGATGGGGATCGATACTGGGGACTTGGGACGTGTCGATCAAGGCCGTTCAGATACGATGATGGTAGCGACGGTTAGTCCAGAAGATCAACAAACAACGATCGTTAGTATTGCTCGGGATACTTATGTGGACATTGTCGGTCATGGTACGAAAGACAAAATCAATCATGCCTATGCATTTGGTGGTCCTGCAATGTCGATGGATACCGTGCAAAAATATTTAGATATTCCAGTAGATCATTACATCTCAATCAATATGGCCGGTCTGAAAGAATTGGTAGATGCCGTGGGAGGCATTGAGGTCAATAACGACCTGACTTTTAGTCAAGACAATTATGATTTCACGATTGGAAAAATCACTCTAGATGGCGATCAAGCATTGGCGTATTCCCGTATGCGGTATGAAGATCCCAATGGCGATTATGGCCGTCAAGAACGACAACGCAAAATCGTTGAGGGAATTGCTAAGAAAGTGTTGAGCTTTGATGGCGTCAGCAAATACCAAGATATCTTGAGTGCTGTCGAAAGCAATATGAAGACAGATATGAGTTTTGATAATATGCGGACGATTGCATTGGATTATCGGGATGCTTTCAAAACGATCAAACAAGATCAACTTAAAGGGGAAGGCTTCATGCAAGATGGCATTTCCTACCAACGGGTTAGTGAGGAAGAACTGAATCGAGTTCAAACAGAACTGAAAGAACAATTAAATCTTGAGAATGAATAAGAAAGTGGAGAAGAAATGGAAGAAACAATTAGCTTAAAAGAGATATTTGAAGTCTTGCGAAAACACTTGGCTTCAATCATAATTGCCATGTTTGCCGGCTTGGCACTTGCAGGAATTGCAACGTTCTTTGTGATCACACCAAAGTATAGTTCACAAGCCCAATTGATCGTGACACTGCCGCAATCGGAAACCGCAAATGTCAATGATGTCAATACCAATCTGCAAATGATCAATACGTATAAAGACATGATCGTCAGTGACTTAGTATTGAACGAAGTCAAAGATCGTCTGGAATCAGAAAGCAATGTCAAAATGACGGCTGGAGAGATCAAAGATGCGATTGCCGTCAATCAGTCACAAAATTCCCAAATGTTTTCGATCCAAGCAACCAATCCAAATGCTGTAACTGCACAAAAAATTGCCAACACCACAGCACTAGTCTTTCAGGAAAATGCCAAAGACGTCATGAATGTGGACAAAATTTCCATCATTTCAAGTGCTGTTGCCAGCACATCACCGGTATCGCCAAATAATAAATTAAATTTGGCTATTGGATTAGTGCTGGGGCTGATGGTCGGTGTCGGACTTGCTTTCTTATTTGAATTATTAGATCGTACCGTAAAAGACGACAAATTTGTTACCGATACGATTGGCTATACGATTTTAGGGACTGTACCTCAAATGTCGCAAAAAGAATTAAATGCGACGATCCAAAAGCAACCAACAAGACCAACTTTGAAGAAACCAACGAATGACAAAACGACGGAATCTCGTCGCAGCCGTTCGAGAGTATAGGAGGAAGAGACATGGCTAAACAACAAGAACGTAAAGGGACCCAAACCCATGCAGTAAGTCTGATCACTTTAGTGGATCCTTCTTCTCCTATTTCAGAACAATATCGGACGATTCGAACCAATATTCAATTTGCGTCTTCAGCGGATCAACAAATAAAAACATTAGTCGTCACTTCTTCGGGACCAGGCGAAGGCAAATCGACCACATCTGCGAACTTAGCAGTAGTTTTTGCAAAATCAGGACAACGAGTATTGTTAGTGGATGCAGATATGCGGAAACCCACCGTCCACAAAACGTTTAATTTACTGAATAATGTGGGCGTTAGTACAGTTTTGAGCACTTCAACGAATCTAGCTGAGGCAGCCCAACAAACAGTGATCGACAATCTCTCCATTTTACCAAGTGGTCCTAAACCACCAAACCCTTCGGAATTATTGGGATCATCTAGAATGAACCAAGTGATGGCGGAAGCAAAGAAACTCTATGACATCGTGATTTTTGATATGCCGCCAGTAGTGGCAGTAACGGACGCCCAGATCATGGCGTCCAAAGCAGATGGGACGATTCTCGTTGTGCGCGAAAATGTTTCCCGCAAAGAGCCATTAACAAAGGCAAAAGAATTATTGAATATGGTGCAAGCTCGCGTATTAGGGGTAGTCTACAACGGAGCAGAGAATAACAAAGATTCAGGCTATTACTATTATTACGGGAATTAATGAATTAGGAGACGAACGAAATGATTGATTTACATTGTCATATTTTACCTGGTATCGATGATGGTGCCGAAACGATGGAAGCAAGTATTGCGATGGCAGAAAAAGCCATTAGTCAAGGAATCACTCACATCCTGTGTACGCCACATCACAACAACGGGAAATATCACAATCCAAAATCTGACGTTATTTCGTTGGTCTCTTCTTTGCAATCAGAATTAGACCAGCGAAATTTGCCCTTGACCGTATTAGAAGGACAAGAGGTACGGATAACAGGAGATTTAATTGAGGATATTCGTAATGATGAGATTTTATTTACGGATCTGGACGATACGTATATTTTGATAGAATTTCCTACCATGGAAGTACCAACATATTCCGAACAAGTCTTATTTGAACTAAAGAGCCTTGGCAAAACACCAGTCATCGTACATCCAGAGCGAAATGCCTATTTTAGAAAAGATCCGAATAATTTGCTTCCATTCCTAGACATGGGATGCTTAGCACAATTGACAGCTCCAAGCTATATGGGAGTCTTTGGGAAAGACATTCAAAAAACAGCGAAAATAATGGTTGAACACAATTTGGTTCAGATGGTAGCGTCAGATGCTCATGGAGTCAATAAACGGACTTTTTATATGAAGGAAGCGTATGAGCAGATCGCCAAAGATTTTGAACCAAACAAAGTAACTTTAATGCAACAAGTGGCGAAAGATTTGATAAATGGGGATCAAATCAATTATCCAGAATACACAACAATAAAAAAGAAAAAGTTTGGGTTATTTTAGGGGGCTTTTGAGGTGTTTGAATTAACAAGAAGAAGAAAAATAGCCACGTTGATTCTAGTGGACAGCATATTATTGGTTTTTGCCAATATTGCTTCGTATTATTTTATGAAACCATTTGTTTTGATTCCAATGGATTTCATGCAAATTTCAATTGTCCTTTCAATTGTCTTATACTGGCTATTTGGTTGGATTTTCCGCGTTTTTTCTAGAATCAATCGTTACACGAATCTGCGAGAAATGATCGCTATCTTTTTAGCGTTGACATTAAGTTCATTTGCAACGATCATTATTCTTTTTTTTAGTAAAGAAAATTATAGTATGCGACTAGTAGTCTCAACATACTTTCTTTCGATGTTCTTTATCATTGCTAGTCGATTAGTTTGGCGCTTGTACATCGAGAAGAAAAACAGCCGTTGCATACCTAGTGAAGAAGTAAAGAACACCTTAATTCTAGGAGCAGGCGAGGGTGGCCGAATTCTCTATAATAGTTTGTTAGGATCAAAGACTGCCGGGGATATCAATGTCGTTGGGTTCATTGATGATGATCCCAATAAAAGACATACCTATCTTTCTGGTAAGAAAGTGCTTGGCTCTATCAAAGACTTGCCAGAACTAGTTGATAAGTATGAAATTGCTATGATAACTATCGCGATTCCTTCGCTTTCCCGCAAAAAACTGCGTGAGATCTTTGAATTGATCGAGCCATTGCATGTGAAAGTAAACAGTATGCCATCTATGGAGGAAGTCGCTTCAGGAAAAATCAATCTCTCTCGTTTAAAAGAAATCGATGTGGTTGACTTATTAGGGCGAGATGAAGTTCAGTTGGATATTGATGCCATTAAAGATCAAATCACAGGAAAAACGATCCTCGTGACAGGCGCCGGGGGATCAATCGGTTCAGAAATTTGTCGTCAAGTCATCCGTTTCAATCCCCGAAGACTATTGCTGTTAGGTCATGGAGAAAACTCGATTTACTTGATTGATCGCGAATTAAGAAACAATTATCAAGAAAATATAACAGAAATTGTGCCTATTATCGCAGACATCCAAGACCGTAAGAAAATCTTTGCAATCATGGAACATTATCAACCAGAAATTGTCTACCATGCTGCGGCCCATAAACATGTGCCATTGATGGAGTACAATCCAAGAGAAGCCGTTAAAAACAACGTCTACGGAACTAAAAATGTCGCTGAAGCGGCTAAAGCAGCTAAAGTCAAAAACTTTGTCATGGTTTCAACTGACAAAGCAAATAATCCTCCGAATGTCATGGGAGCGACGAAACGAATCGCCGAAATGATCGTTACCGGATTAAATGAAGCAGGATGTACGAAATTTTCGGCTGTCCGCTTTGGGAATGTGTTAGGTTCTAGAGGAAGTGTGATTCCCGTGTTTAGGGAACAAATCGCAAATGGCGGACCAATTACCATCACGGATTTTCGCATGACGCGCTATTTTATGACCATTCCGGAAGCCAGCCGATTGGTAATTCAATCAGGAGCTTTGGCTAAAGGTGGAGAAATCTTTATTCTAGATATGAGTGAGCCAGTCAAAATCATTGATTTGGCAAAAAATATGATTCGATTGAGTGGCTATAGTGAAGATGAGATAGAAATTATTGAGACCGGGATTCGTCCTGGGGAAAAACTCTATGAAGAACTGCTATTAGATAAAGAACGAAATGATGAAGCAGTTTATGAGAAAATCTTTGTAGGAAACATCAAAGGCTACTCAATACAAAAAGTGATGGATTTTGTCAAGAGCCTGCCGCAAGACGATGAACAATTGGCTAAAGATATTGTCACTTTTGCAAATGCTTCAAATAAATAGGGGGAGTAAAGTGAAAGCAATTATTGTAGGAGCAGGTGGATTTGGCAAAGAGATTGCTTTTCTATTACAAAGTGTCTCTAGATATGAATTGATTGGTTTTGTCGATGATTCGTTAAAAATGCAAAATCAAGAATTATTGGGAAAACCTGTATTAGGAACAATAGACTCATTAATAGAATTAGAAGAAGAGACTGCTATTTTTCTGGGAATTGCTTCGCCAGATATCAAGGAGAAAATATATCAAAAGATAAATAAAAATAATAAACTGATTTTCCCTAATTTAGTTGCACCAAGTGCACTAGTGGGCATAAATGTTCAGTTAGGGATTGGCAATATTTTGATGCCCTATACGACTTACACTGCTGACGTAGTTTTAGGAAATTTCAATATGATCAATATCGGCTCTACTATCGGACATGATGCTCAAATCGGTAATTATAATTCAATTTTTCCAAGTGTAAATATTTCAGGACATGTTATATTAGGAGATAAAAATGAAATTGGAGTAGGTACTAAAATAATACAAAATCTAAAAATTGGAAATATGAATATTATAGGTGCAGGAAGTGTAGTAATAAAAAATATTAATAATAATACTAAAAATGTTGGCGTGCCTACCAAAGTAATAGAAAGATGGGATTAAGTTGGAAAATAAACGAATATTATTAGCATCTCCTCATATGAGTGAGGAAGGATATGAACAAGAGTATGTAAAAGAAGCATTTGATACAAATTGGGTTGCTCCTTTAGGTGCGAACGTGAATGGTTTTGAGAAAGAATTAGCAAAATACGTGGGAGCTAGTCATGCTGCCGCATTGTCTTCTGGAACAGCAGCTATACATTTAGCTTTGAAAGCGGCTGGGGTCGGTAAAGATGACATAGTGATTTGTCAGTCCTTGACGTTCTCAGCTACTGCTAATCCAATTCTCTATCAAGGAGCTATACCTGTATTTGTTGATAGTGATTACGAAACTTGGAATATGAAACCTGAACATTTGCGAACAGCACTAGAAAAATATCCCAACACAAAGGCTGTATTAGTAGTACATTTGTACGGTTTATCAGCTAATTTAGACGAAATTACTAAAATATGCAAAGAATATGATGTTACTCTAATTGAAGATGCTGCAGAATCATTAGGAACAACGTATAAAGGAAAATATACTGGTACATTTGGCGACTATGGAATTTATTCTTTTAATGGAAATAAGATAATCACAACTTCAGGTGGCGGAATGCTTGTATCTAATGACAAAGAAAAGGTGGAAAAAGTGAGATTTTGGGCTACACAATCTCGTGAGAAGGCACGCCATTATCAACACAATGAAATTGGCTATAATTATCGAATGAGCAATATCGTTGCAGGTATCGGTCGAGGACAATTGAAAGTTTTAAATGAAAGAATTGAGAAAAAACGATATATTCATAGTTTTTATAAAAACGAATTGTCTAAATTGTCAAATATACAATTCATGCCAGAAAATAATTGGAATGAACCAAATTATTGGTTAAGTGTCATAACAATAAAGGGAATAAATACGAATCATCTTATTGATGAGTTAGATAAAAATAATATAGAAGCCCGCCCAGTATGGAAACCAATGCATTTACAACCTGTTTTCAAAAATTATGATTATATTGGCGATGATGTAGCAGAAACTTTATTTGACTTAGGAGTATGTTTACCATCAGATACAAAGATGACAGATGAAGATGTAAAATATGTAGTATCCACGATTAAAAGAGTGATCAATGATGCGTAAAAAAACTTTCTATCAGCTTTTTGGAAAAAGAATTTTAGATATCCTATTGTCAGGCATCGCTCTCATTGTTTTATCACCGATAATCTTAATTGTAGGTATTTTAGTAAGAATTAAACTTGGTTCTCCAATTATCTTCAAACAAGAACGACCAGGAAAAAGTGAAAAAATTTTTTCCATGTATAAATTTCGCACAATGACTGACGAAAGAGACCACAATGGAGAATATTTACCTGATGAAATTCGACTAACTAAATTTGGGAAAATGCTTAGAGCAACAAGTCTAGATGAGCTACCAGAACTTTGGAATATTTTGAAGGGTGATATGTCGATTGTAGGACCTCGTCCGTTATTAGTGGAGTATTTGCCACTATATAGTGAAAAGCAACGGAAAAGACACAACGTGAGACCAGGATTAACTGGACTCGCTCAGGTCAATGGAAGAAATGCGATTAGTTGGCAAGAAAAGTTTGAATACGATTATTTATATATAGAAGATTATTCTTTTACAAAAGACATCAACATAATTTGGCATACTATAAAAAAGGTATTGAAGCACGATGGAATAACATCTAATTCCAGTGTAACAAATGAAAAGTTTACTGGTAATGAAGAATAAAGTGAGGGAATTATGAGAGTTTTATTTTATCTATTTTTAATATTAATTATTTATACAATGGTGGGCTATCCTATATTACTTGAGCTCTTGAATAAACTTATCCATAAAAAGCAAATCAAATTTGATGAGAGTTACCGTCCAAGTGTGTCTGTAATAGTTCCAGCACATAATGAAGATTCTATTATTGAAAAAAAAATATTGAATTTGATGAGTTTAGACTATGAGAAGGATAAATTAGAAATTATTATCGCTTCTGATAATAGCACAGATAAAACGAATGAAATAGTCAAACGATATGTAGCAGAATTCCCGAAAATAGTTAAATTACATGTTGTTAAAGAACGAAAAGGAAAAACAAATGCACAGGACGAAGCAGTAGAAGTAGCCTGTGGTGAGATTATAGTTTTTACCGATGCTAATTCTATGTTAGAAAAAAAATCAGTAAAAGAACTTGTTTTATCATTATCAAACTTAGAAATAGGTTATGTAGCAGGTAAATTAGTTTATACTAATAACAAAATAAATTCTACAAGTGAGTCAGAGTCCACCTATTGGAATCTTGATCTTAGAATGCGTAAAATAGAATCAGATTTAGCTTCTATAACAGCTGGTAATGGGAGTATATATGCTGTTAGAAAAAATGATTATATAAAAATTAATCCAATTTATAGTCATGACAGTATATATCCACCAAAATTTGTTAATTTAGGGAAAAAAGCTATTTACAATGAAAAAGCAATAGCCTTTGAAAAAGCAGGTGAAACTGATAATGATGAATTTAAGAGAAAAATTCGAATGTCTCGTAAAATAATAATGATTAATTTTGTTGATTTTAGTAAATATAATTTTTTTAAGCATGGATTATTTACTCTTTTTTATTTCTCACATAGAACACTTAGAAATAATCTATATCTAATGCATATAATTGTCTTTATAACAAACTTGATTTTAGCGTTTACCGATTCTAACTCAATATATGTTTTTTTGTTTATTGTACAGTTAATAATATATCTACTAGCATTAGTTGCTCGAAATTTAAATAATAAATATTTAAAATTTATTTCTTACTACGTAATGACAATATTAGCTCAACTAATTGGTGCTTACAGAGAGAGTACTGGAAAATCTAAACCATTTTGGGAAAAAGCAGAAAGTACGAGGTAGATTAATCATATGGAAGTTCTAGTATCAAGTATGAATAAAGATATGTCTTTATTCAAAAAAATGAATATTCAAACAAATGCAATTATAATTAATCAAACTCCAGATATATCAGGAAATTTTTCATATAAACAACAAATATTCGATGACAAAACTTGGAAATTCTATTCTATGTCTGAAAAAGGTGTAGGACGCAGTCGTAATAATGCTTTGATGAGGGCTTCTGACGATATCGTTATAATGGCTGACGAAGATGAAGTTTTTGTAGATGGTTATGAAAAAATCATTAATGATGCTTACTCGAAATATCCAGATGCAGATATGATTGTTTTCGATGTGAGAGTTCATAATGGTGATGAAATAAAACATAGAGTAAAAAGAGACGGAAGAGTAAAGTTTTTTAATTCTTTTAGATACGGAACAGTGACGTTTACTTTTAAAAGGGATATCTTATTAAACAATAATATATATTTTTCACTTCTTTTTGGTGGTGGAGCACGTTTTCTTTCAGGTGAAGATAGCTTATTTATTACTGATGTACTAAAAAAAAAATTAAAAGTATATAGTTATAATAAGATAATCGCTGATGTATATAATGAAAGTTCTTCTTGGTTTTCTGGATATAATAAAGAATATTTTTTTGATCGAGGTGCGCTTTATTATGCTATAAGTAAAAATTACTATTTGTTTTTAATACTGCAATTTTGGTTAAGAAGAGCAAAAAATTTCAATAGTGTATTGTCTGAAAAAGAAAAAGTAAAAACTATGTTACAAGGAGCAATGTATTTAAAAAGATTAAAGTAATATGCAATTGTGAGAATTGCAATAAAATTTTATTAAGTAGAAATAGAAGCTACAAGCAAATTGGTTTATAGAATTACCCTAAAAATTCTAAATAAAAATATAAGGAGAAACTAGGATAAATCAATGAAATATATTTTACGTATGTACATAAGAAAGTTCTTAAAATCAAGAAAATCTGAATCAATTATTGATACTATCGAAAGAAGAAAAAAAAATATTGCTATTAAAATGAGTAGAAGAAAATTCAGCAATGAAGATTTTTGTTCTCTAATAAAAAAGTTGGGTATAGAAAATGGAGACTATGTATTTTTACATAGTTCAATTAAAAGTTTTTTTGAATTCCCAGATATAGATGAAGCCAAAATAATAAATTGTATATTAGAAACAATAGGAGAAGATGGAGTTTTAATGATGCCGGGGTATGGAAGTAATAAAACGATATTTGATGTCAATAATACAGTATCAGTATCGGGAAAGATCTCTAAATATTTTTCTCAGATGGATGGAGTAATTAGAAGTTTAGACGCCTACTTTTCAGTTTCATACTTCCAATCAAAAAAAACAAAAATTAAATATAAGGATAAACATGTTAAATCTATAAATCCTTTTGACGAAAACTCACCATTTTATGATTTATTGTTAAATGACGGGAAAATACTATGTTTAGGAATTGGAAAATATCCGATAAAGATTTCGTTTATTCATTATATAACCTTTTTTTTATTCAAAAATGAAAATAGTTATCAAAGCGTGTTTAAAAAATATATAAATACAAACATAATAACAAAAGAAGGTAAACATATAGAGAAAGAAATCTTGGTACGTAAAGATTTTTTTCAAAATAATAATAAAATTATAAAAAAATTAGTGAAACAGACTCCACATGCCAAGTATAATATAGGTTATTTAAGAGGATACTGCTGTAATGCAAAAGATATGTTTGAAAAAGGAATAGAATTTAATAAGTCTGGATTAACTTTGTATAAAAAGACAAAGAAGGTAAATTATGAATAAAAAAAGCATTAATATAATAGCTTTGATTGTATACAAATTTTTATTAGAGATAATTTATTTTTATTTTATTATTCCTGTATTTGGATATAGTGGTTTCCTTAATAGGATTGATATAAGTAGTTATTTTTTATTTTGGATAATATATGTTTTGTTTATACCTCAAATTTTAGCACTTTATAAAAAAGAAACTGTTAGTCAAGCGATTTTATTAATTTTTTTATTAGTAAATTTTGTACCAAGTTTAGTGTTATTTAGTTTTATGCCGCAGCCTCTTTTATTCATTGTATTATTTATTTGTTATTGGATTGCAATGATTATATTTAATAATATAGTTCCAATAATTTTACCACCACATATTAAAGGCGAACTGGGTAATAAGCTTATTTTAGTGATAGTAATGGCGTTCACTTTATTTATTTTATTTTTATCAGGAAAATATACGAATTTTAGATTAAATTTTGATCTTCTGAATGTCTATTCTCTTAGAGATGAGGTAAAAGATTTGAATCTTCCTCTAATTTTTGTTTATCTATTTTCGTCTGCTAAAGTAGTTTTACCAATAATATCAATTTATTTTTATAGTATAAAGAGGAAAGCATGGGCATTCTTTTTAATTTTTTTACAATTTTTAGCTTTCTCTATTGATGGATCAAAGTCTACGTTATTTTCTATTGTTATTACTTATATAATTTATTTTGCATTTAAAAAAATATATATGTATACTTTTACTTTTTCTATTTTAGGTATAACTTTCCTTTCAATTATTGAACCATTAATAGGAGGATCTATAAATATTATTACTTTTTTTATTAGAAGAGCTATGTTTGTTCCTAGTCTTTTGAATATTTATTATTTTGATTTTTTTAGATTTAATGAAAAAGACTTCTTTAGACAGGGAATAATAGGTAGAGTTGGAATCAATTCTCCCTATAGTGAGTCTATACCACAAATTATTGGAAAACAGTACTTAGGTTCAGAAAATTTATTAGCAAATAATGGTTTGTTTTCAGATGCCTATTCCAATATAGGTTTACTAGGAATAATATTCCTTCCATTATCTATAATTATTATGCTCAAATTATTAGATGGATGTTGCGGAGGATTGCAATTTAAAATATTGATAGCTACAATTATTACCTCAGCGTATACTTTTATAAGCTCTTCTTTTTTTACGGTTTTATTAACGCATGGTTTTCTTATTATATGTATAGTTATATGGTTAATACCTAAAAATCAGATAGGAGATAAAAATGAGTAAAAATTTTCTGAAGAATTCTGTTTATAATATATTTGCTAATTCTATACCTATGTTATTTCTTCAACTAATAATTTTACCTTTAATTGCAAAAAACTATACTGTTGGTCAATATGGTACAATTCTTACTATCATAAGTATAGCTAATGTTATTATTCAAATATTTGGTATAGGGATAAATAATACTAGAGTAATTATGAATAGTTTTTATATGGATAAAAAAATTACAGAAAATTATAATAAGATGTTTAAAATAATGGTAATAATAATTGTTCCTGTGATTAGTTTGATCCTGC
>CWGP01000065.1_pt1 | contig 48935 bp, 51 predicted proteins | sample 693701 | NCBI WGS metagenome assembly CWGP01 (sample SAMEA3735915, study PRJEB9488) | human gut metagenome | biome: ENVO:mammalia-associated habitat; material: ENVO:feces | place: Malawi | collected 2009-02-27 | reverse complement strand
TTCTATTTACACAAAATATTTTACACTCTCAATAAAAAAATAGAAAGTAATAAAGTAGAATAGATATTTTTAAATAGTTAATTATTCATCTATATTGATGTTAGATAAACATATTAAGTTTTTATGGTAAAGATTATTAATTAAGCTTCAGCTAACATAACGCTATAACTTTTATGATTTTTACGTTTTTTTTGAAATAAAAGGGTTTACAAAGTGGGTTTTTGTGGTATTATTAGCTAAGTCAACACGTTAAGTAAGAGGGGAAAGATAAAATAATGTTACCTAAGTATGAAATAATAAAACAAGACATTATTGAGAAAATTAATACTGGAGAATTTGAAACAGGGACAAAAATTTACTCCGAAGGAGAACTCAAGAGAATTTATGGTGTTAGTAATACGACAGTTGTCAGAGCTTTGCAGGATTTAGTTTTGGAAGGATATTTAATTAGAAGACAAGGTGAAGGTACGTATGTAAGAAGGAATTTACGTCATAAGAAAGTTTACTTTGATGAATTAGGGCCTTTTATTAAAAGGAAATCAGAAGAAACTATTAAAGAAGCAACTGAAAAAACAATAACAAAATTTTATCGTAGTGTTCTACAGAAGGAAATTGCAAAAAAATTGAATTTAAAAGAAGATGCAAGTCTAACTCAGATTGTTCAAATAGCTATGATTGATGACTTGATTTGGAAAATTCAAATTCGCTATGTGTCAGATGAAATGTTAACAGATGATATGATAGTTCAATTACAATCTGGGGGGAGTTTATCAGAGGAGTATAAAAAAAAGAGCCAATTAAAGCAATTACCAATGAATCAAGAAATTAAGTTTAGTGTAGTAGCAAATGAAAGTGATGTTTTAAATTTAATTCCTGAAGAAATGCTTTATGTTGATTGGGCATTAAATTTACCGATTGTTAAATTTAATAAAACTTATTTTGATAATCATAAAAAAGCTATTGAATTTTCAACGACATTAATTCATTACAAACATTATGCAATTAAGATTGAATATGAAGGGATATAAGTATGAACAAGTTAAATGTTGAAGTTTTAAAAGATAGTCATCGTTTTATGAATAATGGCTTATTGACTAAAGAGAAAGTTGAAAAAGCGATTGAAGAAGCTATTAAAAAGATTGATCACAACATGAGCCGTCTAGGTGAACGATTTCCATCTCCTAATACGATTAACCATAGTTATCAAACAATTGAAAATGTAGAATGGACAACAGGTTTTTGGACAGGAATGTTGTGGTTAGCTTATGAATATACACAGGATGAAAAATACAAACAATTAGCAGATAAACATGTGGATAGCTTTTTAGAAAGAATTGAAAAAAATATTGCAGTGGATCATCATGATATGGGTTTCTTATTCTCGCCTTCTTGTGTAGCATCATACAAACTTACAGGAAATAAAAAGGGTAGAAAAGCAGGTATTTTAGCCGCAGATAAGTTGATGACTCGCTACCAAGAGAAAGGAAAGTTTATACAAGCTTGGGGAGAATTAGGAACTAAAGATAATTATCGATTAATTGTTGATTGTTTATTGAATATCCCATTACTTTATTGGGCTTCTGAAGAAACAGGAGATCCTAAATATAGTGAAGTAGCGGATAAGCACTATCAAACAACAATTGCTAATGCAATAAGGGAGGACGCATCAGCATTCCATACATTTTATTTTGATCCAGAAACGGGAAAGCCTGTTGGAGGAAGGACTCGTCAAGGGTACGCTGATGATTCAAGTTGGGCACGTGGACAAAGTTGGTTGATTTATGGTATTGCGTTAAATTATAATTTCAGACCAAAAGAGGATGATTTTGTTAGTTATGAAGCAGTTACTAATTACTTCTTAAATCGTTTGCCAAAAGATTTAATTTGTTATTGGGATTTGATTTTTGATGATCAATCACAACAATCAAGAGATTCTTCTACTGCTGCTATTGCTGTTTGTGGGATGAATTTAATGAACAAGTACTTACCAGAATCTTTTGATAAAAAACAAGTTTATACTTATGCACAGCATAGCATATTAGAAAGTTTAATTGACGGTTATACAGAACAGTTGAGTCAAGGAACTGTAGCATTAATAAATCATGGCGTTTATTCTTGGCACAGTGGTAAAGGAGTAGATGAAGGAAATATATGGGGGGATTACTACTATCTAGAAGCACTTATTCGTTTTTATAAAGACTGGAAAATGTATTGGTAATAAAGGGGGAAATGTAAATGGATGAGAAGCCAAATATTAAGATGATTAGAATTGATGAAAGATTGATTCATGGGCAAGGACAGCTGTGGATAAAAAGTTTAGGTGTTAACTTAGTTATTTGTGCAGATGATAAAGTATCTTCAGATAGTATGCAACAGTCGTTGATGAAATCAGTTGTTCCTCAAGATATAGCTTTACGTTTTTGGGATCTTGAAAGAACAGCAAAAGTAATTTGGAAAGCGTTACCTAGTCAATCGATTTTTGTGATTGTGTCATCTCCAAAAGCTGTATTGACATTAGCAGAACAAGGTTTTCCAGTTGGGGAAGTGAATGTTGGGAATATTCATGCAAAAGAAGGGAAAGAGAAGATTTCACAATTTATTTATTTAGGTGAAGAGGATAAAGAGTCGTTAAGAACTTTACGAGACAAATATGGATGCTCATTTAACACTAAAACATCACCAATATCAAGTGATGGAGCACAATCACTAGAAAAATTGGAAAATATTTTAGGATAAGGAGAAAAATTATATGGATATTTCAATGACACAAGCACTGTTAATTGCTTTAATCACTGGTTTTTGCTATGCAGGTCAATTGTTGGGGATTTATACAAATCGTGCGTTAGTAATGTCATTTTTTGTTGGGGTTGTTTTAAATGACATTCCAACAGCTATTACCATGGGGGCTATTGCTGAACTTGCTTATATGGGATTTGGCGTAGGAGCAGGAGGAACAGTACCTCCTAATCCAGTAGGTCCTGGTATTGTAGGTACAATAATGGCAATTACTTTGAAGGACCAAGGAGTAACACCAGAATCGGCCTTGGCATTATCCTTTCCGTTTGCCGTACTGTTTCAATTAGTAACAACTGCGCTTTACTCACTATTTGCTGGTACTACAAATAATGCAAGAAATTTAATTAAAAAAGGTAATTTTAAACAATTTAATTTGTTAGCTAATTTGACATTTGTAAGTTTCTTTGTTACTGGATGTGCGATTGGTTTCTTTGCCTCGGTATCACGTCCAGCTTTACAAGCTTTTGTAGAAGCGTTGCCAGAGTGGTTGATTACAGGATTTTCAGTTTCAGGCGGATTAATTCCTGCAATTGGTTTTGCAATGATTCTTTCTGTTATGCTAGATAAAAAACTTATGTCGTATGCATTACTCGGATATATTTGTGCAGCATACTTAGAATTGCCAACAATGGCAATTGCTTTAGTAGGAACTTTCTTTGCCTTAATTACTTTTTATGCAAACCAAGATAAAGATTCAATAAATAAGACTGAAACAAAAAATGATAAAGAATCATACCATGACTTATCTAATTTTGCGGAGGAGGATTTTTCTAATGGAATCTAAACAAAACAGATTAACACAAAAAGACTATATGAAAACTGCACTACGGTCTTATCTTTTGCAAAATGGATTTAACTATAATGTTTACCAAGGAACTGGATATTTGTATAGTATTTTACCAGCCTTAAAGAAAATATATGCAGATGATCCAGAAAAACTAAAAGAAACAGCTGGTGCTAATATTGAATTTTATAATGTAAATCCTCATATGGCTCCATTTGTTACAAGTATGCAATTGGCTATGTATGATCATGGAGAAGAAATTGAAGATGCTCGAAGTATTAAAATGGCTTTAATGGGACCTCTGTCAGGTATTGGTGATTCATTAGCACAATTTGGGATTGCTCCTTTATTTTCTACTATATTTGCTGGGCTAGCATTAGATGGTTTAGGATTTGCTCCTATGGGATTCTGGGTATCAATGTTGGTATCAATGTTTGTTATTAAAATGTTTTCAGGATATTTAGGGTTCAAATTAGGAACAAGTATTATTGATACATTAAGTGAGCAAATTAGTAAAATATCTGCTGCAGCTAACATCGTTGGAGTTACAGTAATTGCGGGGCTTTCTACTACCTTTGTAAAAGCTAATATCCCTATTCAATATACTTCTATAATGGCAGATGATACAGAACAAATTATCTCTCTTCAAGAAATTTTAGATAAGATTTTACCCAAATTGTTACCTGTTGTACTTACTATTATTGTTTTTTATTTAATTAAGAAACGTAACTGGTCAACATACCGTTTGTTAATTTTATTATTTGCGATTGGAATTTTAGGTTCTCTTTTAGGTATATTAGGATAAACTTAAAAAGGAGTTAATATAATTTATTAACTCCTTTTTTGAAAGGATCTATTGATGGATTTTAAATTAATTGAAAAATATAATAATGAATTTTTTAAAAATCAGTCTATAAAAGAGGAAGTATCAAAAAATAGAATTTTTTTTGATACGATTATTAATAGAGGAAATTACTTAAAAAAAGGGCAAATTATATTTAATGACTCCTTAGATATGGAAGCAGTAAGCACACCTTACAACCTAGACTTAACTAATTTGGAAGAAAGTCCAAATGGCGATTTAGAGTGGTGTTACATGGCTAGTCGTAATGGATATCTTGTAGACTTAGGAATTCTATACGCTTATACAAAAGAAGAAGTGTATTTTAAGCTTTGGAAAAAATATCTCTTTTCTTTTATTGAATGGCAAGAGAAGAGTCCTCATGTATGGCGAAGTTTAGATGTAGGGTTACGTTTAAATAATTGGATGAAAAGTTTTATTTACATTTCTGATTTGACTAATCAATTATCCAGTACAGAGAAAATTAAATTAGAAAAATCTATCATTAAACAGATTATTTACTTAAAAAAAAATTTTCCTAACAAAAGTTACTTAAGTAACTGGGGTGTATTAGCTATAACAGGAGTTTTATCTACTAGTCAATTATTACCAGAATTAGTTGATAAAGAAACAGAAGAATGGGCATGGACAACTTTAACAGAGGCACTTGAAATTCAATTTTATGATGATGGAATCCAGTGGGAGCAAAGCCCCATGTATCATCATGAAGTTACTATTTGTATGTTGCAATTATGGTTAAATAGCTATTACTTAGAACATTCTTTCCCTGCACATATACAGTCTATTTTAGAAAAAGCAATTAACGTTAGTTATTATTATTGCGATCATGCTTTTAATTTATTATCTTTACATGATAGTGATGCAGTGGATTTCACATATGTTTACAGCATCTATGAATTATTAGGTTTTTTGGATATAAATATGAATAAAACACCAGGAATTTTTTATACTGGAAAAAAAATTAATACAGAAAAGAAGAAACTGTTACCCAATCTATTTGAAACAGGTGAAAGTGGTTTTCTAGCATATAAAGACGCGAATATTTATTTAACTTTATTTAATGGACGACATGGTAGTGGGCATGGTCACGGGTCTTTAGGATCTATTACTTTGGATTATCAAGGAAAAGAACTAATAAAGGATCCAGGAAGGTATACATATCTTGAGGTTCCTTTAAGAAGTTATTTAAAAGAAGAGTTTAGTCACAGTTCATTAATTGTTGATGGGAAGCCGTTAACTCAAATAGATTCATCTTGGTCGTATAGAACGATGGCAGAACCAATTTTTCATAAGAGTTTTGAAGATAAGGAGTATGTATTATTTGAGATTAGTTGGCATGGGAAGCAAGAGAATAATTTAGTTATCTTCAAAAGAACAATTATTTATTTTAAGAAGTTAATGGTTATCCTAGTGGTAAATACAACAGATTGTCCTGGGAACCATATTTTGAGCACACGTTACCAAATGGGAGATAATCTTCAGCTAGATAAACAAGAAAATAATATTTTATTAAAGTCAACTCCATTTGCATTACTTGTTGGAAATCAAGCCAACGTGGCTATTAATAAGAAAACATGGTCACCTAAATATAATGAAAAAGAGCAATATGAAGAAATATTGCTTGAACAGTCATTTAATAATAATTTAGTGACGTATGAATGTTTTTATCCTTGGAATCAAGTGGAAGTTGAAAAAGTTGATTGTTATCAAAATAATCAATCAGATCCGTGTGATATGCTGTTATGTTTTGGAGTAAAAATGACTACTAATCAAGGAGAAGTTTATGAATATTATCACAGTGCATATGATACTTTTAGAGGCGATAAGCTTTATTTAGGGGACCAAGGACGTTTATTATATGGGAAACACAAAATCTTCAGAAAAAAGTTAGGGGAATAGTTATGATTGGGTTTATTATTACAGGACACGGAGCTTATGCACCGGGAATTCACGGTGCCATGGAAATGATTACTGGAAAACAAGAAAAGGTTAAGGTAATTCCTTTTTTACCTGAAATGACATTAGAAGTTTTCAAAAATGAAATTGTTGCAAGTATTGATACTCTTAAAAAAGAGGTATCAGAAATAATTATTTTTTCAGACCTTTTGGGTGGAACTCCATTCAAGATTGCTGCAGAAATAGTTATGAACCAAGGTGGTATTGAGATAGTTTCAGGTACTAACTTATCGATGTTGGTAGAAGGTTCAATACTTAGATTAGGAATGTCAAGTTCTCAAGAATTAGTTAATCAGTTGCTTCAAACTGGGAAAGACGGAATTAGTAGATTAGAGTCAATTAGTGAATACTTTAAAAATGATACAGAGGATTTTTCAGATGGGATTTAATTAGAATCACTTAACCAAATATAGTACAAAATTGAATAAGCTGTAATAATAAATGTTTTTCCGATTGAAGCATATCTTTCAACTCAGTGATAACCTAATATTGTTACAGTTTATTTAACTTTAATAAGCTCATACGGAACTTTTTTGAAAACGTATACATTTTTTCGGTAGTAAACCAGTATAGGAGTAATTTTTTTAATATTTACGCTTAAAAATATTTTTTATTAACTCTCTAATCGCCTTTCAGGACGGTTGCATTCTAGAAACTAAGATATATCGAGGGAGAAATTTATGATAATTAAGAATTAATTCAAGGGGTGTATCGTTTGATTTATAAAGAATAAACTAATAGGTGTTAATTTGACTTTTATTATAATATACGACAAGGAGAATAATTATGAAAAATAAAATAGTAGTGAAGAGCTTGTTTGTTTTAGCACTATTGTCATCTACAAGTTTAAATGCCTTAGCAGAGGAACCAGAATCAGTTAATGAAGCAGAACAATCTATAGACAAAACAGCAATACAATCTGATGATAATCAAGGTAATTCTAATTTAGTGCAGAACGGTGATTTCTCCAATATTGAATCTCAAGAAGGTAAGTGGTCAGGAAATAAACCAAGTAGTTGGGGTATATGGATACCTAGAGATATGACTTCTACAGACTATACAGCTGAAGTGAATGCTAACAATCAAATAGTATTATCTAGTTTAAAAGATGATTTTCGTGTAGGGATAACACAAAAAATTGAAGTAGATCCTAATAAACTTTATCAGCTTTCATTCAAAGTAAAAACGGATGAGTTAACAAATGTGGCTCGTGTACGAATTAATGAGCAGAATGAAAATGGTCAAACTAATTTATGGTATTCAAAATCTGTTAAGGGAACAACTGATTGGCAAACAATTACGCAAGACTTCGAACCAAATCCAGAAACTAGTTTTGTCACTATTGAATTGTTCTTTGAAAAAGGTATAGGGACACTTTATTATGATGACGTATCGTTTTTAGAGAAGCAGATTGAAGAAGATGATGGTATTACAATCGAAGATAAAATTGAGATCAATACAAACAATATTTATGTGACCAAACAAGAAAATTATAAATACGTTGTAAGTGATTCTTCACTAGCAACCGAAGAAGAAGGGATGTTGTATCCTGTTAAAGAAGGAGAAACAACTGTAAAAATTTTGGATGAAAAAGGTATTTTTATGATGGAAATTCCTTTGGTTATTTCTTCATATAATGAAACAAAGTTTAATAAAATGCTTAATCAATGGAATGGAATTATTGCTGGAAATTCTTATTACAATGATAATAATGATGTAATGGTTCAGCAAAATAAAGATTTGGATTCCTCAGCAGAAAACATTATATCCTTATATACTTACAAAGAAAATTTTAAAACACTTTGGAGTGATATTACAGACTATAAAGTGTCTGCTAATATCACTGAGTCATATAGAAGAATTGAAACAATTTCAAAACAAGTGACTCAACCAGCTTCTAAATATTATCAAGATAAAGAAGTCATTCGAATTGCAAAAAACGCAATGGAGTGGATGAGTAAAAATGTCTATAACGAAAATTCTTCTCTTCAAGGTAATTGGTGGGATTATGAAATTGGAGCGCCACGTGCTATTAACAATACGTTGTCTCTGATGCAAGCATATTTTACGCAGTCAGAAATATTGATGTATACTAATCCGATTAATTATTTTGTACCTGATCCTTATAATTTTAGAGTGACATTAGGCACACCCTTTAAAGCTTTAGGTGGCAATTTGGTTGATATGGGTAGAGTAAAAATTATTTCAGGCGCTTTAAGAGAAGATGGAGATATTGTCAGTAAATCAGTAGAATCCTTGCAACAAGCTTTCGAGTATGCGAAACCTGGTGAATCAGGATTTTATGAAGATGGATCATATATAGACCATGATAATGTTGCTTTAACAGGTGCGTATGGGAGTGTTTTAATAGATGGCTTATCACAATTACTACCAGTAGTATTGGAGAGCGAATTACTCCCTGTTAGCAAGCTAGATAATTTATATAATTTTATAGAAAATTCATTTATACCGTTAATGTACAAAGGTGAAATGATGGATATGGTCCGAGGTCGAGCTGTTAGTAGAGAGGAGCTTCAAAGTCATGCTGCGGGAGGAGAAGTTCTTCGAGGTTTGATGCGAGTAGCTAATTCATCAGAAGAAACTCAAAAGAATCGATTGAATAAACTGGTTAAAACATTTGTTAAAGGAAATACCTACTATGATATATACGACAGTCTAAATTCATATAAAGATATTGATTTGATGGATAAATTATTAGCAGATGATTCTATTTCAATAACTGATTTTTCAACTAGTTTAGCAACTTTTAATGAGATGGATAAAGTAGCTTATCAAAATGTAAATGCTAAATTTGGTATTGGGGTAAGTATGTATTCTGATACAACACAAAACTATGAGTATATGAATGAAGAAAACTCGCATGGATGGTATACATCAGATGGGGCAGTTTATCTATATAATTTGGATTTAAGTCATTACAATGATAATTATTGGGCAACTGTAGATCCTTATCATATCCCGGGAACCACTATTATTCCAACGGAGAGAAAAGATGGGTCTGGAATGGTTAGATCACCTAATAGTTTTATTGGTGCAACTAAGCTGGATGATACAACAGCTTCAATAGTTATGGAGTTTACTAACTGGGATAAGACACTAAATGCGAATAAATCTTGGTTCATCTTCAATGATAAAGTTGTATTTTTAGGTTCAGATATTCAAACTACTGGAGATACACAACCAATTACTACAATAGAAAATAGAAAAAATACTGACACAACACAATATGATGTGTATGTAAATGGAGATAAGCAGATATTAAATAATGAAAAAGTAGAATTAAAGAATGTACACTCTTTATTGTTATCTTCACCAAATAACCAAGCAATGAATATTGGCTATATTTTCTTAGACAAAACTTCATTAGATTTTCTAAACAAGACAAACCAAGGGAGATGGAAAGATATTAATGCAAGCCAGTCAGATCAATTACACGAAAATAATTTTTTAACATTCTATAAAACACATTCTAAGGAAGACACAAGATATGCTTATGTGATGTATCCGAATGTATCAAATGATGAACTAGCAAAGAAAGAAGAATCAAATAAAGTCAAGATATTGCAAAATAATGCGTCTGTTCAGGCTGTCTATGATGCTGATGAAGAAAGTTGGGGAGTTGTATTATACGAGGATATGCCTTTTGAGATTGATGGAGCTATAACACTAACTAAAAAAGGTGTTTATAGTATTAAGAAGAAAGATGAGTATAGAGTTTCATATTTTAACCCGTCAGATGAGGAATATCATTCAGACACAATTGAGACTATCTTATCTCAAGAGATAGTACAAGAAGCAACAAATAAAGATAAAAGCACGATTATTAGACTTAGTATTGATAAAGATACAAGAAAAGCATTAAAAGACAAACAAAAAGAGAAAGAAAAACAAGCAGAAAAAGATAAGCAGAAAAAAGAAAATCAGTTAGAAAAAGAAAAAAGAGCTAAGAGAAATAAAAATCTTTAATGGATATAATTTGCTCGAAGGATAGAAATAATGAGCTTTTATATTATGAAGAAATAGATGAGTAGGAGAAATTGTATTGTTAACATTAATATTAAAAAACGAAAACAAAATTATTATGAAAAGAAGTCATTCTACAGAGACTTATTTAGCGTTGAAACGTAGAGAATATGCAGAAGGGGAAGTAGTAGAATTAATCTTAGATAAAGCTAATCAATTTGTATGGGTTCAGGTAGATGAAGCTATTGAACCAAGCCTAATTTATTTAACAGAAAAAAAATGGAAATTTCCGATTATCTTAGATGAGAAGTTACGTTTAGCATATTCACCTAAAATTTTTACAGGAGATCGTCATTATATAAGAGCTTGGTTACCTACAGAAAACGAAATTCATAGTTACCGCAATTTAGCACGTAATGCACACGATCAAAAGGATGTTACGAATACTTACCCTCATGCATTTGCTAATGTCGAGACACGAAATGACTCAACATTCTTTGCTCGTAATGCGATTGATGGTATATTAGCAAATGAAGGTCATGGTGCTTATCCATATCAATCATGGGGAATTAACCAGAATGAAGACGCAAAGATTACAATTGATTTTGGTCGTGAAGTTGAAATTGACAAGTTAGCATTAGTTTTACGTGGTGATTATCCTCATGATAGTTTTTGGACACAGATTTCAGTTGTTTTTTCAGAAGGTGAAGAAAAAACCTTAGAAACAACTAATGAACTGAATCGTCAATATTTTGATTTTCCTTTCATAAAAACAACAAAGATTACATTAAAAAATCTCATTAAGAATGAAGATGAATCTCCGTTTCCAGCGTTAACTCAATTTGAAGCATACGGAAGAGAGGTATCAAAATAGTTATGTTATATGAGGAAAAAAGATTTCAAAATTAGTTCCTGTGTATGTTATTTTGTTATTAGTATGAACCATTTGCCTTGCTTATTGCAGGATTAGTTCTCGCCTATAATAAGGTTGAATGGTTTAGAAATGGCGTTAATGCATTCTTTCAAGGTGTTTCAGATGTCGCCGTTGAGGTATTCAACTTTATTGGGGGATACATTAGTGGCGTATTCGAAGGACTTTGGACAAATATTTCCAACGTATTCGAAGCCGGCAAACGCATATTCACTGGTTTTATTGATTTTATCACCGGTATCTTTACAGGCGATTGGGAAAAAGCCTGGAGCGGAGTTGTAAATATATTTGGTGGTATCTTCGACGGGATTGTTGCGATTGCGAAAATGCCACTAAACAACATGATCGGACTTATCAACGGATTTATTCGAGGTCTGAATAATATCAAGGTTCCTAAATGGGTGCCTGGTGTTGGTGGTAAAAGCTTCAGCATTGGAGAATTACCCTATCTGGCAAAAGGCGGGCATGTACTGAACGGCCAAGCGATCGTTGGTGAAGCTGGACCAGAATTACTTTCAAACAAAAATGGTAAAACGACTGTTACTCCGTTATCAGACGAAGAAAAACGCAAAGGCATTGGCGGCAAAGTACAGCCTTCTAAAGTGGAACAACATATCCACATTGGAAATGTCGATGCGAATAACCCAAGTGAATTAAACAAAATGAACCGTAAATTTTACCGTGCAAGCAAACAAGCGCTTGGTGGTGTGGGAGGATAAATATAAGGCACCTAGCTTATCGGCTGGGTGTCTTTTTTTTGTTATGCTTGGAATATAATATACTAGGAGGGTGAAAATGAAAGTCATACTAGCAAGAACAATTGAATTGCCGCAAGCTTGGATGGCTAAAGACGAAGCAATAGTTTATTTCGGTTACCGTCTTCATAAGCCGTTGTTTCAGAAACTACTAAAAGAGTTTAAAGAACACAAAGATTACAAAGATGGATACAGATTAGTCACTTCTAATCTGCCAATTATCAATATTCAATTATTTGATAAGTTTCTGATTTGGCGAGAAAAAAATAAATATAAGATTAATAAGTGAGAAGTTATACTCAACCTTCTGTATCAACAATATAACGTATGATTCTACAACCTATAAAGTACCATTATTTGATGTTAATTTTTTTAAATTATTATAAACAAGAGCTTATTAACTTAAAGTTGCTATTGTATTATTGAATCCTTAATGTATATAATAAAGAAAAGAAGCTTAAGGGGAGTTTTAGTTGCTTGTTTATAATGAGTGTCATCACGGGACTTCTTACGAAAACTATTTAAGTATTATCTCATCGAGGAAATTTCAAAATAAATATAGAAGTAATCACTGGCTAGGCCAAGGAACATATTTTTTCGTTGAAGATTTCGATAAAGCAAGCTGGTTTGTAAGAGCGAGTTCAAATAAAGAATTAATTGGGAAAAAGAAATGTGTTATTACAGCAAGTATTCAAATTGAGAAAAGTTGTCTTCTAAATTTAGATACCGAGAGTGATAGAGCGAGTTTGAATGAATTTAAAAAGCAACTATCAAAAGAAAGAGTAAGAGCCAAAAAAAGAGATAAGGCTGAAGACAATGTTAATTATAAAGATAACGCTGAATTGAGATGTTTTATTATTGATTTGTATATAGGTTATAAGAAAATTCAAGCTGTGAAGTATACTTTTACAGATGATAAAGTTAAATACAAAGATTTAAACGCAAACTTAACAGATTATGATAGGATTCAAAATACAGGAACCCAATTAAATATAGTTGATCAATCTATTATTAATTTTGATGATTTAATAGTACAATGTATATAAGGAAGGAGCGATAATTATGGTTTTAGACAGAGAACGATTAAAAGATGTCTTGGATAAAATGGGGTATGACGTTGAATTCGATTCGGACACGCCAGGATTAGTTGTTGGGAATTCAATAACTGATTGGAATAATGTTCCTTTGGTTACCGATTCGCTCGAATTAACTTTAGATAAAAAAATAAAAACTAAGAATTTATTTTTAAAAGGAAAAAATAATCTTATGGAGAATTTTGCAATTAATCCTAAAAATACAAAATATAAAACGGATTTTAAATCTGTAGGCACCTATACATCTGTTAAAGGATTGGCTGCATAATGGCGAGTATTAGTTTTGATAGTTATGTGCTAAGCGAACTTAGTTACAAAGTAAATCCCAACTATAATAATGATTTAAAAGAAATTGATGTTACGCCTGATTTAGATTTTGGAATTAATATATCCAAAGAAAACTCTAAAATTGCTACGAAGTTAAATGTGACTCTAGGAAGTCTTACTGAAGAAGATGCCGGGTTTATGTTAACGGTAAATATTTTCGGTATATTTTCTTATGATTCTGAAGAAATTGAAAGTTATGATATTGGCTTTGAAACTTTCATTAAAGAAAGTACAATTTCTATTTTATGGTCTTTCATTCGTCCTTTTGTTTCTGATTTAATTTTAAGAGGGAACAAATTTCCAAACTATATCTTACCTGTTATCAATGTTGCGAAACTTGTTAAAGATAATGATGTTCCGATAACTTATGAATAATAAGATAAAACCTCTTTTTACGAAGGGGTTTTTATTAATTGTTAAAGATAATCTTCAAAGGTAGCTATTTTCGATACTGGGTAATAATAATTTGTCCTTCTTCATATTTAATCTAATTGGCGTTGATGAATAAAATTGTAAGTGCTAATGTAAGTGTATGTACTTACATTTATACTATGCTACTGATATCTCATATCTTATAAAACCTGTTAAACCGCTGTTAATTGTACTTAATCACGACTACTAAAAATCATTATTTTATATGGAAGGTAAAAAGTAAAAAGAACCACTCCCGGGGAGGAGTGGTACAATTAGATAAAAAAGTTTTTCAAATTTCATGCTGGTCAAAAAAAGTTATATACTTCTCTAAAAGTTTAAAATCCTGTTCCAAATTTTTTCTAATGATTATCTGATCTCCCAAAAACGATTTTCGAGATGTACGTGCTATCTTGTGATAAACATCATTTTTAATTAAATAGTCTAATTCTTCATTAATTTTCTCGAGGTTGCTTTGATCAGACGAAGATTGAAAGTATCGTATCGAATAGTATTCTAGGTGTCTTGCGCTGTTAATGACTTTTCTATAATGTAGTTTATCAACTTTCATAGAATCACCTCTAATACAAATTTACATCACTCTTAACTTTCTATCAATATGTTTAATTAATAAAATGCAGATTTTAATCCTATAATTAATATAAATGGGTAAAATTTTAAAGTTAAGAACATATATAAGAGATTTCTAATCAATAATTTCTATTACGTTGAAATAATGATAAAATAAACAAGAAGAGTATTAGGCGCACTTCCCCAAGTTTTCACCGCCTAACTACTCTTCTTAAAGTATTGCACGCAATTACTAATTTATAGCATAAACTAAATTACTGCAAGTAATATGATTATATTTATGTACAAGCTCGCTGTAGCAAGGAAATTTGATGAAGATAAGAAGAAAAAAATTATAGAACAATTGATTGCCCCCAGCTAAAAAAAGCTATCTAAAAACTATCTATTTGTAAAAATAGTTGTGAATATATGGATTTTAGAAGATAACTTTTAGAGATTTTTTGTTGATATAACAGCATTTGTGCTTATTAAGATAGAAAATCGTTAAATGGAAGGGTCTGTGGGGTAATAGAATTGTTTAAGCTAGAAATGCCTATTTGAAGGCGTTTCTGGCTTTTTTTGTTTGGGTGTGTAGAAAGTAACATCAAAATTAACACCAATGAGAAATGGATAGTTAGATTGTTATGGTAAAAATAATCTAAATAATGAAAACCTTTCAGAGGAAAACGAAAATGTATAGGGGAAATAAAGATAAGATACTTTTTTTAAGATTGAAAATATAAAATATCATTGTTCTTATGCTGCTACCATTTGGAAATTAAGCTATCCGTCCGTTGGTGCACTACGTCAATGGTATAATGAATATTTGTTATCTGGGAAGCTTCATCATAATCACCGGAAAAATCAAAGTATTCTGAAGAACAAAAACGAATAGCCGTGGATTATTATTTTGAATATGGCCAATATTACGCACGAACCATTCGTATGCTCAGAAGATTTCTCCTGTACAACCAAATCTAATGAATCGTAACTTCAAAGCAAAAAAACCAAATGAAAAATAGTTAATAGATATTACTGAGTTTAAAATTCCTAAAGGGAAAATCTATTTGTTCCCGCTTGTCGATTGCTACGATGGAGCTTTTATTAGTTGGACCATTGAAACAAATCCTGACGCAGAATTAGTGAGTACTATGCTATATTGTGGACGAGCTGAGCTCTACCCTTCAAGGTCAAGAGCGTCCAATCATTCATTCTGAACGTGGGGCTCATTATCGATGACCAGATTGGATCGAGCGAATGAACAAAGCAAACTTGACTCGCTCCATGTCTAAAAAGGGGTGCTCACCAGATAACTTAGTGTATGAAGGTTTCTTTGGACGATTAAAAAACGAGGTGTTTTATCAACGTGACTGGAAAAACACAACAATCAATCAGTTTATAAACCAATTGGATAACTATATCCACTGGTATAATCATAAACGGATCAAGTTAACTTTAGGAGGACTAAGTCCTCTTCAATATCGGAAGAAACAAAGATGTATTTTTAAAAATGGTCCAGAAAAACATCCGCACCCCCAAACCCACAATTTTAAACTGCCCTTGACAGGAGATGATGGAGTCTCTAAATCACTATATTTTTAACTAGTGATACCGATATAGATATATATCTGTAATAAACAAAAAAATGAAAGCGCTATTGACAAGTTCGTATAGACAATGATACTATTATAGAGTAAACGTTTACGTTGTTTTGTTAGTAGTATTTTCTCATTTTTTTTAGTTATTTATGTAAACGATTACGTAGACCGAATAAAAGGAGTATTACGAATGAAAAAGATGCATAAAATTTTGACCGGTTCAGTTGTATTGAGTAGTGTTGTCTTACTTGCAGCATGCAGTGGCGAACAAGACAAAGAAGCAAAAACAGATACCGATGGAAATATTGTCATGACAGTGGGTCAACAGACGCAGCCAAACTCCAAACTCCCTGATGGAGACTCTTATGCAGATAATGCTTATAGAAGACTGATAAAAGAAGAGCTAGGTGTGAGTATTGAGAGTGCATTTGAGGCAAATGGTGATGATTATACCAGACAAGTGTCGCTTGCCATTGCTTCAGGCGATCTACCAGATGTAATGGTTGTCAGCAGAGATGAGATGGAGGAATTGGCTGACAATGATTTGATTGCTGATTTAACAGATGTTTATGAAGAATACGCTAGTGATAATATCAAAAATATTTACAATTCTTTTGACAATGTCCAAATTGATTCTGCTAAAATAGGCGATCGAATTATGGGACTACCAGGCACTGCGAATGATTTTGGTCCTAATTTGGTTTGGATTAGACAAGATTGGTTAGATGACTTGGATGTCCAATTGGACGAAGATGGCAATCATGCCATTACTTTGGAAGAGCTAGAATCAACGGCCAAAACGTTCAAAGACAAAGATGCAGGAGGAACAGGGAAAACACAAGGTCTCGCATTTGCCAATTGGCTAACTTCCGATAGTCATGGAGGATCTGGGTATACAGCAACTGCGATATTCAATGCCTTTGATTCATTTCCTAAAAATTATTTAGTTGGGGAAGATGGTCAGTTGGTTTACGGGTCAAATACTGCCAAAACCAAAGAAGGATTGAGCTACGTAAAACAACTATTTGACGATGGAATTTTAGATGATCAATTTGGTACGCGAACATACGACGACATCAATGCGATGATGATTAATGGAGAACTTGGCATTATACCTGGCCCTTGGCACTTATCTGATTGGGCTTTGGTTCAAGCAAAAACTGCAAACCCTGATGCAGCATTCACGCCTTATGCAATTGAGAGTAGTGATGGTCAAGTAAATGGTGTGAGCAAACCAGGTGTAGGTGGCTATGTAGTTGTTAATAAAAATTTTGCAAACCCAGAATTAGCCATAAAAATAATCAATTTATTGTTTGATGAAGTACCAAACTCAACCGATATGGAAACAGAGTATCCTGAAATATATGCCTATGCGCAAAAATCTGTAGACGGATCAGTACGTCCAATGAATATTGAAATGTTCGAAAACTTAAGTGAAATATCTGATGCAGTGGAAGCTTCTCAAGCGGCTGAAGGTGAGATAGATATTGATGATATTTCAAGTTTCACAGTAAAAAACAATGCACAAAAAATTAAAACCTATCTTGATGATCCGAGCACTGCAGATCCAACAGATTGGGCGGTCTATGCGTCGAGATTATTGGCTGTAACTAATGTGATGAACGGTGTACGGGAAGAGAATATCTATAATGAAATCACGCCATTTACGACATTTGAAACCATTAAAGCAAGTGAGCGGAATGGTGCCCAAATTTCAAAATTAGAAGAAGAGACGTTTATCAAATTTGTGACAGGGGAAGAATCTTTGGATAATTTTGATTCATATGTGAAGACTTGGAATAGTCAGGGTGGACAAGCAATTTTAGAAGAAATGCAAAAGCTCGCGGATGAATAAAGGTCATTTCTAAATTTTGGGTAGAGCATTTGTTCATTGCTGCAAATGCTCTACTATATTATCAATTATCAAATAAGGAGAAAGTTTATGGAAAAGCTTGCAACAAAAAAGAAGTGGTTTTCTAAAGATCAGTGGTTATTTCTAGCAATGATTGCGCCGGGAATGATTTTTCTACTAATCTTCTCGTATGCGCCAATGTTTGGTTTAATTATGGCATTTCAAGATTTTGTTCCAGCGCGTGGCTTTTTGGGTTCGGATTTTGTTGGACTAGATAATTTTATCTATATTTTTAATTTGCCTGATATCTGGCAAGTAACCTACAATACGGTTTTTATCGCAGTAGGGAAAATTGTGTTGAACACCATTATTCCGATTATCTTTGCCATTTTATTGAATGAGATTCGCGTCAAATGGATGAAGAAAACCATGCAAACAATCGTTTATTTGCCACACTTCTTATCATGGGTCATCTTGGCATCAGTTATTCTCAATCTATTTAATTTAGATGGTACTGTGAATCAAGTGTTACAAAGCTTAGGCTTGGACCGAATTAACTTTTTGGGCAGCAATGCTGTGTTTCCACATTTGTTGATTTGGACAGATGTATGGAAAGGATTTGGTTATAACTCTATTATTTTCTTAGCGGCAATCACATCGATTGATCCAGGGTTATATGAGGCTGCAACAATGGATGGCGCTAGTTGGTTGCAACGTGTAAAACATGTGACGATTCCAGGCATGATGTCTTTTATTATTTTGATGACCATCTTGGCTTTACCAGGTATCTTAAGTGCCGGATTTGATCAAGTTTACAACTTATATTCACCACCAGTCTATGCTAGTGGAGATGTTTTGGATACTTACATTTATAGAATTGGGTTAATCGGACGTGATTATAGTTTAGGGGCTGCAGTAGGACTTGTCCGGTCGATTATCGGTTTGATTTTGATTTATGTCTCGAATAAAACAGCTGAAAAAGCCACAAATCGGGTTATGTTTTAATTCATAGAGAGGAGAAAAAAATGAGAGAGAAATTCGGTATTCGACAATTTGTGATTTATTTAATCGTTATTTTATTAACACTATCTTGTTTGGTCCCTTTATTAAACGTTCTGGCGCTGTCCCTAAGTTCCTCCCAAGCAGCTGCAGGGAATAAAGTAGGACTTTGGCCAGTAGATCTCACGTGGGCAGCATATGAAAGAATCATTAACGATACACAGTTTTGGCGTTCGTTTGGGATCTCTGTTTTTCGTGTATTTGTTGCTTTGGTCCTTAATTTAGTGATGATCGTCACCTTAGCTTACCCATTATCAAAATCAAAAAAAGTGTTTCGGACTAGACGTTTCTTTATGGGATTTATGGTTTTTGCGATGCTCTTTAATGGCGGGATGATACCGACCTACTTGATTGTGCGTAATCTGGGAATGATCAATAGTATCTGGGCGTTAATATTACCGGGTGCTGTGCCTATTGGCAGTGTCATTTTAGTCATGAATTTTTTTCGAGGGGTACCTAAATCTTTGGAAGAGTCTGCATTATTAGACGGAGCAAATGCATTTGATGTTCTGCGTAAGATATACATTCCCATATCTTTACCTTCTTTGGCAACTGTATCATTATTTAGTATTGTCGGGAGCTGGAATGATTTCTTTGGTGGTTTGATTTATATGACAAAAATTGAAAATTACCCATTAATGACGTACATTCAATCTCTGTCTGTCAATATTGCAGAAACTTTGCAAAATGCAAGCGGCATGACATCAGAACAATTACAAAGTTTATTAGCTGTTTCAGATCGTAATCTGAATGCAGCGAAAATCATTGTAGCGATTGTCCCCTTGTTAGTGATTTATCCTTTTTTACAGAAATATTTTGTACAGGGAATTGTTGTTGGGGCTGTAAAAGAATAATTCTAATCATGAGATAATTGAAAAACAAGTCAATGGATTCGATAAGAACCTAAGAAGAAGGGAAGTAAACCTATGAATTCTTTTTTTCGAATAGATGGACCCGTCTATAACCTTTTGATGAAGTTGTGGAGTCTGTTCGTTCTCAATTTATGTATTTTAATAGGGAGTATCCCAATTGTAACAATTGGTGTTGCAACCAGCGCAGCTTATGCCGTTTGCTTTAAGTTGCATGAAAACAATGATACACGTGTTATTGAAAACTTTATTTTGGCATATAAACGAAATTTCAAACAAGCTATTGGTTTTAGTATCATGCAATCTATTGTTTTTTTCGTTGTGGTTGTCGATTTGAATTATATGATCCATTTGGATCAGCAAAATCTCATTGGCTTGCTTGGGGTATCTATCGTGGGTCTTGTCCTTGTGTTAAGTAGTCAATATACGTATGGTTATATTGCACGCTTTAAAGATTCGGCTAAGCTTGTTTTCATGAACTCTATGAGGCTTGTCTTAGCAAATATGCGGGTGAGCTTTTTGTTATCAGTTATCACATTGTTCTTGCTATTTTTGATAGTGACCTCCCCAATTGCATTTGTTTTTGTGTTGTATCTGAGCATTTTTATTGGGTGTAGTTTTCTTGTATTCTTAAAATCATTTTTAATGTTAAGTGTATTTAAAAAGTATGAAATGTAAAAGGAGATTCAATATGAGTTCATGGTGGCAAAAAGCAGTCGTATATCAGGTGTATCCTCGTAGTTTTCAAGATAGTAACGGGGATGGCATAGGTGATTTAAAAGGGATTATCCAACGATTGGATTACTTGGCGTATTTAGGCATTGATGCGATATGGTTAAGTCCTGTCTATAAATCGCCAAATGATGATAATGGTTATGACATTTCAGATTATCAAGAGATAATGGACGAATTCGGAACAATGGAAGACATGGAAATTCTGATTGCAGAAGCTATGAAGCGGAATATCCGAATCGTTATGGACTTGGTTGTTAATCATACCAGTGATGAACATCCCTGGTTTGTTGAGGCAAGACAGTCAAGAGACAATCAATATAGAGATTTTTACATTTGGTCAGATCCTGATTCACAAGGGAATCCGCCCAATGATTTAGGTTCAACATTTTCTGGTCCAGCTTGGGAATATAGTGAATTAACGGGACAGTATTATTTACACTTATTCAGTAAAAAACAGCCGGATTTAAACTGGGAGAATCAAGAAGTAAGACAGTCTGTTTATGACATGATGAATTTTTGGATTGAAAAAGGGATTGGCGGATTCCGAATGGACGTTATTGATTTAGTTGGTAAACAACCATTCAAAAAGATAACAGGGAATGGGCCTAAACTGCATGAATACTTGCAAGAAATGAATCGAGCTACATTTGGCAACAAAGATCTTATGACGGTTGGAGAGACTTGGGGAGCAACACCAGAAATTGCTAAATTATATTCCAAACCCAATCGTAATGAACTGTCAATGGTTTTCCAATTTGAGCATTCCGGTCTTGATCAGCAACCAGGAAAAGAAAAGTGGGATTTAATCGACCTGTCTATTCCAGCACTAAAGGACGTTTTTTCCAAGTGGCAAACAGAGCTGGCTTCCGAGGGATGGAATAGTTTATTTTGGAATAACCATGATTTACCAAGAATCATTTCTCGCTGGGGGAATGATAAAGAGTTTCGCGTCCAAAGTGGAAAAATGTTTGCAATTTTGCTGCATTTATTAAAGGGAACCCCGTATATTTATCAGGGAGAAGAAATCGGTATGATCAATTATCCGGTTGAAACCATTGAAGAAGTCGATGACATTGAGAGTATCAATATGTACAATGTCCGCTTGTCGCAGGGCTATGCAAAAGAGGATATTTTGGACTCGATCAATGCAAAAGGGAGAGATAACGCAAGGACACCGATGCAGTGGAATGATTCAAAAAATGCAGGATTTACCTCGAATAAACCTTGGCTACATATAAATCCTAATTATCCTGAAATCAATGTGGAGAAAGCTCTTGAGGAAAAAGATTCCCTTTTCTACACATATAAAAAATTAATCCAATTGCGACATGAACATCCAATTGTAGTTTGGGGAACTTATAATTTGGTTGATACCGAAGACGAAAATATTTTTGCTTATTGCCGTGTGCTAGATGAGCAAAAATGGTTGATCATTACTAATTTTCAAGAAAAGACAACTACTTTTGATCTAAAGGAAGAGCCAAAATCAGTTTTGATTCAGAATTATACGAAGAAAGAATATACAAAAGGTATGCTCTATTTGGACCCCTATGAAGCTGTTGTCTTAGAAATAAGCTGATTTACTTAGTGACTGAAATATTTAGAAAAGGAGTAAATATGACGAAAATAAGAGAAAAAAATAATAGAAAAGTTCTTGCAACAAAAAAAGATACACAAAAAAGCTGGACTGTTTCGATTATTATCATTGCCTTTCTTTTCGTTTTTATTTTTGGTAGTGCTTATATGAACAAAAAATTGCAAGAGGAGATGGTGGGCATTCAATATGATGCAACATTAAAGTTTTCAGTAGATAAATCTATGTATGATCCCGGGGAAACCATCATCTTGGCGTTATCGACAAGTTCAAATTCTCTAGAAACATCTAAAGGCAAGTATCTTGTCAACGTGAAATACTTGAACGAAACAATCGATACGATTGAAGGCGTTTGGGAAACGACATCAGAAGGGAGCATTCAAGAGGAAATTGAATGGACTGCACCAAACGAAGACTTTAAAGGCTATTTATTTGAATTGGACATACTCGATTCAGAGGGTCACGCTATTCGACACATGAATACAGCAGCAGATGTGTCAAGCACATGGACGAAGTTTCCTAGATATGGCTTTTTGACAAATTTCGATAAGGATATAGACACTGAAGCAGTGATTGAGCAAATGAACGACTGGCAATTAAATGGGATTGAATACTATGATTGGAAATACCTGCATCATCAATTAATTCCTGAAGATGGAACAATGGAGTGGCAAGATTGGGCTGGTCGCAAGATTAGTGGAGAGACCATCAAAAGCTACATAGCTGAAGCAAAAGCAAGAGGGATGACAAATATGTCCTATAATATGATTTATGCTGCGACAAATAATTATGCTCAATATGGTATCAAAGAAGAGTGGGGGCTGTGGTATGCAGAAGATCATGAAGCTGGTAAAAATAAAGGTGATCGATTTACATTCTCAATGGGTGCAAGTCCTACAGGTCAATCCAATCTCTTTTTCTTTGATATTCAAAATCCAGAATGGCAAAACTATATTATTCAAAAAAATTTAGAAGCTCTACAAGTGATGGGATTTGATGGTTGGCATGGAGATACAGTGGGTGAATGGGGAAAAATGTGGACTCATGATATGATTGGTGATGAGACACAAGGTATTTATGTGAAGGATGGGTATAAAGAATTCTTGGATATTGCCAAAGAGAAGCTTGATAGCTATTATCTATCATTTAATCCTGTAGGTGCTCAAGGTATCGAACAGGTAAATGCCTCTGCTGTGGATGTCCTATATGCAGAAATCTGGCCTTGGGATACAACAAGTGATGGAGAGCAGTACAATACTTATCAAAGTCTAAAGAACGTCATCGATAATTCTCGAGACCAAAGTGATGGGAAATCTCTGATCATTCCAGCATATATGGAATACGATTATGCTGAGAGTGTGGTGAGTGAACCTTTTAATATGTCTGCAGTTTTATTAACAGATGCGGCAGTATATGCTGCAGGAGGTTCACGTATTGAATTAGGTGATGGCGACGAAATGCTATCGAATGAATATTTTCCCAAGCATAATTTATATATGTCAGATGAACACAAAGTACGTCAAAAAGCGCTGCAAAATTTTATTGTTGCTTATCAAAATCTTTTGCGGGATGGATTAGAAGATAATGGGCATCAGATTGAATTTGTCGATCAAAATCAATCGAGCGATGGACAGCCTAATACAATCTGGGCATATAGTAAGTCTGGTAATGGATTCGATACGATTCAAATGATCAATTTACTTGGCGTTTCTGATAATGATTGGCGAGCAAATCAAGGAGAGAAAGAAACACCTACTATTGTTGAAGATTTGACAGTGAAATATTATACGAATGACACATTTGAAAGTGCTTGGCTCACTTCCCCAGATCCGAGATATAATTCCGTTTCTAAAGAACTGGATATGGAATATGGACATGATGCGCAAGGAAATTTCGTTACGATCACTGTTCCCTCGTTAGAGTATTGGGACATGCTTTACTTTAAGCAAAAAGGATGAACGACAGAAGATCAACCCGCAGAAGGCGCATGTTCAAACGTTGAACAAGAAAATTTATTGTGAACCCGTGTGCTTCATTTATTTCACTAATGAAGGCGCGAGGTTCTTTTTTTATACTAAAACCTCTCGCATTTCCCTCATATTTGTGTAATACTAGAGCTAACAACGTAAGCGTTTACTCAGGAGGTTTCTATGCAATATACAATTAAAGACATTGCCAAGAGAGCGAATGTCTCGATAGCTACAGTTTCACGAGTTATTAATGGTCTTGGTGGATACAGCGAGGAAACAAAACAAAAAATTTTAGCTATTACTCATGAGTTGGGCTATAGTCAGAATAAATCTGCTGTATCATTGGTGAGTAGAAAGTCAAATTTGTTAGGTATTATTATGCCGCAGTATGCTACTACTTTTTATGGTGATATTATTAGCGGGATTGAAGATGAAGCCTATCAAAGAGGCTATAACGTTATTTTGACACATGCAGGCGTAGATGGGTCTAGGATGAAAGAAAGCATCACGCTTATGAAGGAGAGAAATGTTGACGGGTTTATCATTTTTTCTGTAGATTTATCAAATGATGAGATCCATTTAATTAAAAAACACAATATTCCTTGTGTGTTGCTTTCTGCAGATACGGTGAAGGGGGATATTCCGTTTGTTAAAGTCAATGATGAACAGGCGATTGCCGATGCTACTTCATATTTAATCAAGCGTGGAAGTCAAAAACTAGCTCTGATTGGTGTAAATCCATCTGATCGTATCGCAGGGAAGGCACGGATAAAAGGATTTAAAAAAACGTTGATCCATCATCAATTGATTTATTCTGATACAGATATTTATTTTGGAGATTATGGTTTTGATTCTGGAAAGAAGAATATGGAGGAAATTATTCAATCGGGTGTTTGCTATGATGGAATTGTTAGTGCCAGTGATGAAACAGCATTGGGTGTCATGTCAGCTTGTTCTGAAGCTGGGATTAAAATTCCTGAGGAATTGTCAGTGATCGGCTATGATAATTCATTAACAGCAAGAATGAGTACACCAGCTTTAACAACAGTATCTCAACCTTTTCATGAAATGGGGAGTGAGGCAATTGACATGTTGATTCAACTTGTTGAAAAAGGCGGAAACGTAGAATCTAAGATTGTAAAACATGAAATTGTAATCAGAAATTCAGTTAAATAATCGTTTTCTGTTTTTGTTAGTATATGTTGAATATCTTTCCAATACCATGTCAATCATGGCACTAGTCAAAAGTAGCCAATTATCTATCGGTTAAAGATTTCACTATAAATGACTCAACAGAGGGACAACCTGAAGTAGGTATTGCAAGTGAAGGTTTTGTGAATTATCAAGAATCAGCACAATTGGTGAAAACAGATAGTAAAGAAAACCCATTGCCTGGCGCAAAATTCAAGCTCATCGATAAAGAAGGAAAAACGGTTATACAAAATCTTGTATCGGATGATAAGGGGGTTGTATTGGTAAAAAATCTGGCACCAGGAGATTATCAATTTATTGAGACAAAAGCGCCTAGAGGATATGTGTTAGATGAGACACCTGTTGAACTTACATTTGCAAGCAAAGCCCTAGGTGAGCCAAGCTTAGTTGGTGTAGGGGAATTTGAGAACTCGAGTTATCTAATTGGTAAAAGGCATATTTATAGATATTTTTTTGATGTGGGTGTAAGGGATAGTAAAGGGAGTAAATTTGGAAACTTCATTTCCTATGCTAGAAGATGTCAAAAGAAATTTGATCAAATATCTCCTCTGACGGAGAATTTAATGATGGAACAAATAAAAAACAGACGTAAAAAGCTATTAAAGAAAATGTATAAGAACTGATAATCAAATGATATGCTCCCATCATAGTAGACGTTAGAAAAAAATATTGATAATCTACTATGATGAGAATTTATCAAATCGTGACTTTCATATCTATCGTCCATTAACCGCTGAAACAAACACCAAATAATTCGCGAAATCGCCAATCCGTTGTCGGTGGTCATTCACATCACTTCTTGTACGTTGTTCTTGTTCTTCTTGTAAGAATAAGCGTGATGTCCAAGAATGACTGTCCCAATGGTTTAATTGAAAGATGCGTTCCAATAGGATGAAATGGTCGATAATGGTATTGTGAATATTCGTTCGTTCGGAATCTTTTGCCAGTTTTTGTTCCCTAGAAAATTGAGGCCATTCTGCACGAATGACTGTATAACGAATAGCAGCACCCATCAGCTCTTCCCAAATCCCGATAAAATCATTATCATTCATATCAGCATTTTTCAATATTTCTTGATAGATAGTGGTCATTTCAGTAAAAGATAACGCTTCTGGTTGTTGTAAATAATTTTCGTATGTTTGATTCAATTGGGACATTAAATCACTCCTTGAAATGTTTTTTGTTTTAACTAGTTTACTACAAGCAATAAGTTAGTGCATCAAAAGAAAAATAGGTAAGCATACCATTTTGGTAGTTTGTTCTCGTTGAGTTGGTAGAAATTTGATGAGACAAATAGGCTAGTATTACTTTGTTCAGTGATACTAGCCTATTTTGTATCCAAAATTTATGAAAATGATTAAAACAAATCTTTTTCTTGCTCAATAAATTGAGCAAATTTATCAGCACTTCGTTCTTCTCGTTCTGGATAAAAATAGTTGTAGACTTGTTTTGTCATTTTTGAATCTCTATGTCCAACACGATACATAATATCCTCTAGTTTCATATCTGCCATTGCGCACAAGGAAACGTGAGTTTTTCTAAATTCATGAAGAGTTATCCGTTTTTCAAGTTTATATTTATTAGCGATCATATCATACCAATCATTTGGTTGACTAGGACGACAAAAGTTATTTGAACGATTGGGGAAGACTAGTTGCTTATTACTCTGATGGCTTAAACCTAGTATAGAAAGCTCCTTTTTTTGACGTTGTTGCCAGTTGTTTAAAAGTTGTATGGTTTGCCAGTTGTCAAGGGCCATAATAAAATGTTGGTTTTGGGCCATTGAAATTGTAGGTAGTTTTCTCTTTATCGTTTCGTTTCTTTTCCTTTCGTTTCACTATAACTTTTCATTCGATAGGAAGGTCCTGTAATTTGAATAATTTTAGAATGATGGACCAATCGGTCCAATAAAGCATTAGTCAATTTCTTATTACCAAAAATTTCGGACCATTGAGACAGAGGAATATTCGTTGTAATAATCGTTGATTTTCTTTCGTATCGCATATTAATTAGTTGAAACAGTAAGTTAGATCCTTCTTTTGAGAAGGGGAGATACCCGACTTCATCAATAATTAATACAGAATAGCTCGCATATTTTTTGAGCATGGTATCACTTGTCCCACGTTTATGTGCCCGGATAAGTCGATTAACCAGTTCTGTACTAGTGATAAATAAACAGCTCTGCCCTCTATCAATACACTCTAAACCAATTGAAACGGCTAAATGGGTTTTTCCAACACCGCTATTTCCAATGAATAAAAGGTTGTCATACGTGTCTAAAAAGCGTAATGTCACTAAATCTTGAATTTCACTTTTTTTGATTTTGGGTTGAAAATCAAAGTTAAAATCATGAAGGCGTTTATGATAGGGAAACATTGCCCGTTTTAAAATTTTTCTTTGGGTCTCCTTTCTACGATAGCTAATTTCTTGATGTGTTAATTCAAATAAAGAATCAACTAGAGATTGTTCATTTTTAGCTACTTCATCTAAATGGGCAGGTAAAATTTCTTTGATACAGGTAAGATTTAAATCTGATAATTGATTTAATAACTGATGGTAATTTGACATATGAGCCTCCTTATAATTCATCGTAAGCATCTAAATTTTCTTCTACAAAGCGCTCCAACTCTTCGTCTTCTAAGTATTTGAAGACATCAGATCGAAGAATCTCAAGAGAGTCATCACGTTGATAATTTAAGGTTTTTTTGCTTAATGGGTGCGAGCGAATACATTGATGGCCATACCAAATGAATAGACTGTCCTTACGGACATCTAAAGTTACCTCTTTACCAATATATTTCACGGGAACAGAATACTTTGAGTTTTGATATTGGACCATGGATTCAATGGAAACTTTTCTAATTACGTGTTGGGTTCTAGAAACATATCTGACTAATTCTAAACGATTGAAAGGACGCAACACCGATTGTTCATCTATAAGAAGCTTAGAGGGATGATTATTCACTGCTTGAGAACGTTCATTATTTAAGTCATTCATAAACTCATAGACGATTCGTTTTAGCTCCTGCTCATTTTCAAACTCGTAGTTAAAGACCATTAAGCGGTTAACAGTACGAGCTAAAGCTTCAACTTTGCCTTTGGTTTGTGGACGAAAAGGGCGACAAGCAATCGGATTGAATCCAGCATCTTTAGCAAATTGACGAAATTTTTCGTTAAAAACGGTTTGACTAAATTGGCTTTTACTTCTATCAACAACTGTTTTCATATTGTCAAACCAAATTTCTTGAGGAACACCATTCCCGCAGTACTCAAACGCATTGACCAAACAATTGAAGACATTCGCTTGGGTTCGATCAAAGGTTACCTCTAAGTATTTCATGCGAGAATAGCCTAGAATATATAGAAAAAGATTGAAGTAAAAGACTTCACCATGTTTACTCACCATCTTAATATTTTCTTTCCAATCGACTTGAGCAGAAAGACCTGGCGTCGTTTCAATTCGAATGGTTGCTTTTTTTACACGCTTTTCTCGATAGTTCCGACAATATCGTTTGACGGTGGTATAGCCACCTTGATATCCTTTTTTCTTAATAAAATAATAAATTGAAGAAGCGGAACAGCTTAACTCCATTTTATCTTTAATAATTTCTTCAAAACCGCTTAATAAAAGAGGAGCAGAAGATTGTCTCTTTTTGATCTGTTCTACTTCCCATTTAGTTCCAGCTTCATAGTAACGCTTGACTGTTCGGTAATCACAATTATATTGCTTGGCCATGGCTGCATAGTTAGGTTGAATATCGTTCATAATGTGTCGTAAGACTCCTTCTAAGACATCTTTTCGCATGAGTCACTCTCCTTGAATGGTTTCATGAAAAAGAATATCAGATTTTAAATCTAACCTACATTTTCGATGGCCCTTTTCCTACATTTTATCGTGGCCCTTTACACAATGAAGAAATGAAGATAAAAAAAGAAGTTGCGAAAATTGTTTGAATAGTGCTGCATGAAAGATACTTTTCTACTAGAATTGTCTAATTAAGTTCAATACTAAGAGTGTTTGTAAAAATTATAAAAATGAGATAAAGTATCTAATAAGTATTTTTTTAAACACTATTTTTTATTAAAAAGGTTTAAAGAATTGAAATTCTTATAGAGTTAAATTTTTTGTCATGATACCTTTGTTTAAAAGGAGGAAGAGACTTATGCTCTCATACACAATTTATTTTTTTGCAGTTTGGTTTATACCCTTAGCCATAATTATTTATGGAATTTATAAAAAATCAAAGAAGTTTTGGCTTACAGGAATTTGCTTAATTCCAATCTTCCTTATCGTTATGCCGGTAATAGCTATGTTTTTTGGTGGAGATAATATGTAAATTATTTTAGATGAGTCAAAAAAATTGACTCTTCGTAAAATTTTTCATGTTAGTTTTTCCATTCTTGCTATTCTATAGGCTGATTATTTAGCTTATTAACGATAGACTCAATTGGTTTATTGAAACATACGCTACCTAAAAAATAATTAATCGTCAAATGATTTTTGAATATAGGAACAACAAAAAAAGTTGAAGCTAAAGAAATTGGAGCAGACGTTCAAAAAGACGGAACAGTTACAGTTAAAGGTTTAGACGGAAAAATGAAAGTTTTACCAAAAACAGGTGAAACAGCAAATATTGCATTGTCTGTCCTAGGTTCATTAATGGTATTAGGATCAGGAATCATTTTTAAAAAGAGAATTTAAGTAAATTTAAAAGCATGGTCGCAAGTTTCACTAGCAGCCATGCTTTTATTGAATCATTGTAGGACATTTTAAAGATAAAATTGCCCACTTTAAAATTAAACATGTGCTTAGAATCGTTCTAGGCAACACCAATAACAACAGATAGAATCAGCAACTTGGCTTCATTTTAAAATCATGCTATAATGAATGTGCGAAACGAGATAAGTTCTAATGAATAGCACAAAAGCCCAACCTATTGCGAGTAGGTCGGGCTTTTCTTTGCACTTGTTGCGAATACAAGCGTGTGAGTTAGACAGCAACTTGCTTGCTATCGTCTAATCATCTAACCAATGATCAACTAATGTGATTATTAGACCCACTAAAAGTGGTGCGATAACTAACGAGATAATTTGTTCCATGAATAGCACCCCCTTACGGGGCAAGTTGCCGTTAATTAGTATAGCATACTTAATATTCTAAACAGTTGATAAATTAAGATAAAAGCTAAAATCACTAATCACAAGTGATTTACAAGGTGTAACGATATAATTAAATGGAAAACGTGCAAAATATTTACATAAACAGGGGGAGAAACTTGGAACTAGCATTTAGAGAAAACTTAAAAAAGATGAGAGGTACCAAATCAAAAGAAAAATTCTCCCAAGAATTAGAAATGAGTAGATCAAATTATTCACGAATAGAATCAGGAAAATCAGATCCAACCATAAAAACACTAGAACAAATTGCAAAGTTAACTAACTCAACGCTAGTAGTGGATTTAATCCCAAATGAGCCAACAGAACCAGAATCAGAACAAGTAACATTGGATTTAGAAATGGAAGAAGAAATAATCTCAACTCTCCAAAATCCTCAAAATACCGCTATATCAAGCCATTTCCAGCCTCTACTTATCCACCCTTGTTATCAATCCCACCAACTCGATGTGGCTTGAGAGGACAGAATGAATGTCATTTGAGTATGTTCGTTCTCGGAAACATATCCACTGCGTTTTTAGCACTATCGGTAGACGGGAACATATCCATTCATGATAAAAAATAACGTGTCTAATTGCATAATCATTATTGAGTAGAGTTGTCAAAAGAATAAACATAACGTATTTCAGTAAGTTTTTTTCCTGTAATTTCAATAATGCATTCATCGTCTTCATTGCATCGCCACTTATTCTTCCGGCTGAATCAATACTACCCCCTGCTCTGAGATGACAATAATGATATCACCTGAAGCTGGTATCCCCTTGTTGGAAGTATATCTTTCAAAAAATTTGACAAAACTTATCATCTAGTACAATTTCCATGCCTAAAACCACAATATTAATATCCCTCGACTACTATAACTTCACCTTCTTCATCAGTTGGGGGTTGAAAATGATCATAATAAGTGGAAGCTGTTTGCTCCGTCAATATGATATCATTTTGATGATTTCCGTTTCTTTTTCGAATACGTTCCATAACAACTTCCTTAGGTGTCTTTATATAATAGATTTTGGGTTCTATGTCGTATTTCTTTAATAATGAAATATATTCATTTCTCATTTCTCTAGACCAAAATGAATAATCGAGAACAATATCAATGTTTTGCATGATAAGTGAAATTAGTTTTTCATCAAGATAGGTTTTAATATCTTCTAAAACCTCCTGAGGTAAAGGATGTTCATTCAAACCTCGTTTGAATGATTCTTCATCATAAGATAGTATTGTCATCCCGGTACTTTCAAATTTTTTTGCTAGTGTTGATTTACCTGCTCCCGCAGGGCCGCACATTAAAATAACTTTACTTTTCGACAAATTATCTACTGTATTTTTCATTGATATAACCTCCTATAACAAACCAAAAAAACATGACACTCTCCTTAAGCATTATTACTATTCGCTCTTTTCATGATTTCCTGTACTATTGATGTTTTAGCATTCGCATAGTGCTGGACATGCCTCCATTTATGCATTGGCACTTAATCTCTTATTACTGGAGTTAAATTCATATGATTTTTAATCTGCAAAAAAGTTTATAGCACCGTCGCTTATACCAGAAAATATAACAAACGCCGCATTGTTTTTTTGTGCACTTTAATAATCTATTCAACTAAGGAATTAAGCTGGCTGTCAAGAGAGTAATATCGTATTGAATCTCAGGTGGAAATTTTCTGCGGTATCTTTTTTGACTGAAATGACATTAGTGTCTTTTGGGGATTGTGTATGTAAGTATTTTTTAAAATCATTTTAACAAGTTTTGGACAAAAATTCTCATGAAAAAACAGAATTTAAATAGCATGATAAATTAGAGAAGATAGTTTAATGTGCTTATAGGAACACCCCACTTTTACAGTCACAATCAATAACCTTGCTACTTTCTTTCGAAATTGATAAGAGTCTAAAGGATTGACAACGCTTGATAGTGAGCATAAGCTTAGTGTACGCTAGTTAGTTTACAAGTGTAAACTAAAAAGTATGATGTGTCGTCTCTGAAATTCTCCCTGATTCAAGTCATAACCAGAGTACATATCGGTTATTTTTTGATTCCATATTTTTTCCTTTATGTGCTGAGGATTAAGGGGTACCAATTGTAATTGCGCGTTATATGGTCTTTGTTTAGAATCGCTCTCCAAAAAGCCAATTTTTTTGCATAGAATTTTAGATGTGGTACCATTAATTAGAATTATTATAAATAAGAAGTAGGTATCATTGTTTCAGTACAAAGACTAGGAGGAATGGAAGATGGAAATAGACTACAAGGATCATGGGAAGAAGCCGTATATCATTAATATTGAAGACGCCACCACAGGAAATGATAATTACCGGACGACCATTTGGACAGGCAGTAAACTGCAAGTCACCGTAATGTCCATTCAACCGGGCGATGACATCGGTTTGGAAGTGCACGAAGGCATTGACCAATTTATCCGTATTGAAGAAGGAGAAGGCGTGTGTAAAATGGGGCCTTCTAAAGATAACTTACATGTTCAACAAAAAGTGATGGATGATGACGCCGTATTTGTTCCGGCGGACATGTGGCACAACATCGAAAACACCGGTGATAAGCCGCTCAGACTGTATACCATTTATGCTGGTCCAGATCACCTTGAAGGAACGGTTCACCCTACTCATGAAGACGCCAAAAACGATCCAAACGAACACTGAGGTACACTAGGATGAAACAAAAGCCCAGCACCCGTATGGATGGTCCACTGGTGCAGGGCTTTTTTATAAAGGAGAGAAGTGGTATGAGTGATTCATTGTTTCAATTAGAGAAGGTTGGTTTTCAGGCAAACGGAAACCAAATCCTTCAAGATATCTCTTTTACAGTAAACAAAGGGGAAGTGATTGTTTTTTCTGGTCCTTCTGGAAGTGGAAAAAGTACCCTTTTGAAATTAATTGGTACGCTGCTTTCTCCAACTTCCGGAAAAATTTATTATCGAGGTACGGATCTGCAAAAAATCGATCCTGTGGAGTATAGAAAAGAAGTCTCTTATTTCTTTCAAAACGCTTCTCTATTCGATGAGACAGTTCAAGAGAACTTGTCTTTTCCTGCCCGCATAAGAGAAGAAGGATTTGATCGGGAACGTGCAAAAAAATTATTAGAACGAGTTCAAATACCTGAAACTTACTTATCGAAAGAGGTCAAGGAACTATCAGGAGGGGAAAAACAACGGGTTGCATTGGTCCGAAATTTGATGTATCAACCGAAAGTGTTGCTCCTGGATGAAGTTACCAGTTCATTGGACCAAGAAAACAGAGCGATTGTCCTTGATTTAGTCCGAGACATGATGAAAGACCAACAAACTACGGTGTTGGCCGTCACTCACAACCAGGAAGAAATCGACCAAGCTTCTCGTCTGATTACTATCAAAGGTGGAAAAATGGAGGAATCGAAATGACAAACAATTTGGAAATCAGTAATCTTTCTTTGCTTTTATCCTCTGTCCTCTTGATAGTTGCCTTGTTGATTGATTACAAAGAGAAATTGGGATTAGGAAACGACATTTTTATTGCGGGAATTCGCGCTGTCGTTCAATTATTCCTTATTGGATATGTATTGAGCTACGTATTACGAGTGGATAACAACTTTCTCACTTTAGCGATGGTTTTGTTCATTGTGTTCAACGCTTCTTATAACGCCCATACACGCAGTGAGGGGATCAACCGCTCTTTTAAAATTTCAACGACGGCTATTGGAGTAGGAACAGCCTTGTCCTTACTCATTCTTGTTTTTTCAGGAGTCATTGACTGGTCCCCTTCCCAAATCGTTCCAATTACAGGCATGATTGCCAGCAACGCCATGACTGCGATTGGAGTGACCTATCGGTCTTTGAATTCAAAATTTACGGACCAACGCCAACAGGTATTGGAAAAATTGGCATTGGGAGCCAATAAAAAACAAGCGTCCATGAGTATTGTAAGAGAAAGCGTCAAAACGGGCATGGCTCCTTCTATTGACCGAACAAAAACGGTTGGACTTGTCAGCCTACCAGGTATGATGTCAGGGTTGATTTTTGCGGGAATTGATCCTGTTCAAGCGATTCGTTACCAAATTGTTGTGATGTTTATGTTGATTTCAGTTACTGCGATTTCTTCGTTTATTGCTAGTTATATGGCTTACCGTGAGTTTTATAACAATCGCAGTCAATTAATTATATGATTTAGGATGATACACTACTCTTAAAACCAGTGGTTACAATTTTATGTAGTTAAAAGAAGACCTCACGAGAATAATTACAAAAAGAACTTCATTTTTTAAGGAAGAAGGATATTTTTGTCATCGAATCTTTGGAACGACTAGGGCGAAACTATGATGAAATTTTTTATATAGTGCAGCAACTGGATTAATTGAATCCTTTAATAAGCAAATCAAGAAATACAGCCACCGCAAGGAACAGTTCCAAAACGAAGAGTCGATGGAACGTTTCTTAGTCTCGTCTTTTGATACTTACAACCAAAAATTCCTAGGTCGCAGTCATAAAGGTTTCCAACAGGCCGAAGGCGAGCTCGAACAAATGCTGAGTCAACCGATGGAGAATTAGAAACAATCTACAGTAGGGAAGAATCATTTACACAAAATTATTGACACTCCCTTAGCTTCCTCTAAAGTAGAAAATTTTTCGATATCAATATCGTAAATAAATAATTTGAGTTGAATATTGTGCAACTCTTTCAAATTTAGCACAGCAAATGACGTGATCAAAGGTGGTCTCGATTGAAAATCATACAAATTTGTTTTTGCTTTTGATGAATATAAACGGTAGTCCGAACTAAAAACTTCCACTGGATAAAAATTAGTATTCATATTTGAACACCTACTTTCATGGTACTTATCCAGTATAGCACTTAAAAGAAGTCAAAAGTAAAAATAGAAAAAACGTAAGGGATTCCTAAGCATTGCTTCTACATCGTAATTACTTGCAAAAAAGAAATATATAGCGTAGGCTGATTAAGCAACATGCATTAATCTAAGAAGAGTACCGGCACAGAAAACTTGGGGAAGTTTTTCTGGACTGCGCCGAATACTCTTCGTTTTTTTATTTTAACATTATTCTTACTTAATAAACATTAGAATATGAGAAGTTGCATTTAACTGATTTTATCTATTGCTTAATATTTTAATAGTCTACGGAATGTGAGGAGGTATTTAGTATATAGTATTAGCATAGAGACAAGAGGCTTCTGGTTTCTCTAGAGTTAACTCCATGGTTTATTATAAATAAGAAGAATGAGGAGGAGATTCGATGAATATAAAAAAGCAGCTGAAATGTTTGATTTAAGTGTGGATACACTAAGCTATTATGAGCGTGTTGGCGTGATACCACCCGTTCACCGCCACGAGAGCGGCTACCGAGATTATACTACCAATGATTTAAATTGGATTTATCTAGCAAAAAACTTGCGAAATGCTGGATTGTCGATTGAATCTTTAATTGATTTTGCTCAACTAGTTCAATTACGTGAAACACAAAATGATGCTATATAGATAGAAGGAAAAATTTGGGAGGTTATCATTCTGGATGAAAAATAAGCGTAGCTATTAAAGAATTTTACATTTAACTGCTGAAAAGGAATGGTAAGATTCTCCAAAAATTGTCAATGAGGTTCAAACGATAGAAACAACTATTTTAGACGGACGCGCTTCGCCCATGAACTATTAGGAGTCAAACGGGATAAGAGTTACTGAATCATAAGAACAATGTCAGAAACTATGCAACGATCAGTGGCTGCGTAGCTAACGAACTACCGTGTCGAGTAATTATTACAAAACTTATTAAACCCGTGGTGCTAGTTAATTTTTTCCTAGAGGAAAATGTCTAAACATGTTGGTAAATCAACAAAAAAACGCATATAGTAGTCTCAAAACTCCCAAGAAATGAGGACTACATATGCGTTCATCAAAATATACTGAACATTATACAGATACTTTTATAACATTCAAGGAAATTATGAGAACTGTTTCTAACATATACCACAATTGTGTACCAGATAAGATTAAAAACCGAAGAAATACTGATCAACTGAAGCAACGCGATACAGTGATTATTGCTTGTGTTATATGGGGCATAATTAATGGCTATACTAACCAAAGAGCCACGTATAGAGCGGTTTGTTCCGTCTTATTTCCTAATGGTGACTTTCCTAGTAGAAGTCGATTCACTCGCTTAAGTTCAAACTTAGCTTACACTATCAAGATTATTCGATACTTTTTCATCAAGAAGCTCACCAAAGGTGAACTAGTCGGAATTATAGATAGTTTTCCTAGTTTATTATGTAAACCAGTTAGAAATAGACAAGCAAAACTATTGAATCAAATAGCCAAAGTTGGCTATAACTCAACAAAAAAATCTTATTTTTATGGTCTTAAAATTCATATGATCGTTACTAAGACTGGCTTTCCGATTACTTACTAAATCACGAATCCAGGTGTCCATGACGTGAAAGTGTTAGAGACTTTATCGGAAGAAGCGAATCTTCCCAATATCCTAGGGGACAAAGGATATATTAGCCATAAAATCCATGAAAAGCTTGCCCTTAAGGGCATTACTATATCCGTTCCGCCACGTAAAAACATGGATAAATCTGAAAAACTAGACCACAGCTTACTTGGAAAACAAAGAAAAACAGTTGAGACTGTTTTTTCTTCCTTAGAAAAATTAGGTTGTCAAAATTTCAACTCACGTTCTGTTAAAGGGCTAGAGAGTAGATTTGAAAGCATATTACTGGCTTACAGTGTTCTATTAAGTCGAGCACAACGACGTTTTGATGGAACTTTGAGATATTCTTTAGGATATTAAAATTAACTAGCACCACGGGTGATTTATAGTATACTATGTCAAAAGGAGGAGTTAGATGAACAATCAAATCACACTAGCGTATTTAGATTATGATGATCTAGATGCTTTACAAGTTGTAAGTGTTGTCAGTTTTTATGAATCGTTTATCGATGGCGCAGATCCACTTGATATGCAAGGATATTTACAGACACAATTGACAACTGAAATATTGGCAGTAGAATTGGCACAGTCAACCAGTAAATTTATTGGTATTAAGGATCATCAAATACTCATTGGTTATATGAAAGTCAATGATGAAAAAGATGCTATAGAGATTCAACGGCTCTATCTGCTCAAAGATTATCAAAACAAAGGGTTAGGGCAACGGTTACTCGATGAAGCGAATCGTTATGCTAAAACGAAACAAAAACGTTATTTACGTTTGACTGTTTATGAAAAAAATCATGCAGGTATTCGTTTTTATGAACGTCATGGATTTAAAAAAATCGGGATCAAACATTTTCCTTTAGGAAAACAAGATCGTATTTGTCCGATTTTAGAAAAAGAAATCTAAAAAAACGTCCTCACTTTTGATGCTGAGGACGTTTTTTTAGACTGGTAATGGAACCATAATTCGCTTTCCTTTTTGATAAATCGCTAATTCCGTCACATCTTTTGCTTTTAACAGAGCAAAAAGATCATCGAAATGGAAACGGAAATGTTCAAGGTAATGCCCATCTGATCCAACACTAAACAAGGTACCACCACGTGAAAGATATAAATCGATGACATATTCATATAACGCTAAATTGTCATACAAGTAAGCGCTCTTAGCATTTAATTCGAATGCCAATTTATTTTTGATTACTTGATCTAGAATCGGTAAAAACTGCGCTTCATATTGTTTAAATTCAGCAACGGATAGACCAAATACCCGAAAACCATAGTCAAAATGAGCAAAGACATCTGCTTCTATAACAACTAGTGCTTCTGAAAGTTGTGCAAAATACTGAGGAATCACAATAGCAGGATCCATATCTTTGACTTCGTCATCTAAATAATCAAATTGACCATTATGATGCACACTGAGTAATTTTAAATCGTAATCTTTATCGGCTAAATAGTCGATGATCCGATCCTTTTCAGAAGCGATGTAACCGATTTCGATGCCTTTTAAAACACGATTGCCAAAACGCTTATTTAAGCTATCGATTGTTTGACTGTACATTTCATAATCGGGGATATCATCGACTTTAGTAACAGGATTGGCTAAGTCAAAATGTTCAGTTGTCACGACGTAACCATCGTAGTTTGTTAAATAGTCCTCATTTCTTGGGAGTTTTGAGACTACTATATGCGTTTTTTTGTTGATTTACCAACATGTTTAGACATTTTCCTCTAGGAAAAAATTAACTAGCACCACGGGTAGTATTTTATATTCTTATATTAAAAAGAAAGATACCGTTTGCATCTTTCTTTTTTTAGTTAAAAGGGAGAATTTATAAAATTAATGAAGTTTTAGTAATGAATCTATTGAAAAATTTTTTTCCATTAGTAATATTGTCTAATAATCAGAATATTCAGAAAAAGGAGGGGCAATATGTCGGAATTTTTTCAGTGGAAATTAGTTTGGGAATATTTTCCAAAGGTTTTAAGTGCTTTGCCGGTTACGTTGATGATAGTAGCAGTGGCGTCGATTACAGGATTGCTTTTAGGGATTTTACTTGCATTTATTCGTGTCGAAAAAGTGCCATTTCTGAGTCAACTGGCGGCAGTCTTCGTTTCATTTATTCGAGGCACACCGATATTGGTTCAACTGTATGTTGTGTATTATGGTGTACCCGCCTTATTACAAATGATTCAAATCGATGTTTCCTCATGGAATAAAATTATTTTCATCTATATCACCTACGGATTAAATACTGCTGCCTTTCAGTCTGAAACTTTCCGGGCTGCGATTCTAAGTGTACCGGTCACACAGAAGGAAGCGAGTATTGCTTGCGGATTGACGAAAACACAAATGTATCGACAAGTGATTTTACCGCAAGTTGTCCGTGTCGCATTACCTGCATTTGGTACAACTACGATTGCACTGCTGCAAGACACATCGCTGGCTTTTACCATTGGGGTAGTGGATGTTGTCGGCAAAGCGCGAGCGATAGGCGCAGTGACCTTCCATACACTTGAAGGCTATGTCGGTGCGGCGATCTTGTTTATTACCTTAAGCTTCCTCTTAGAACGTGTTTTCACCGGTCTGGAACGTCGGATGAGTTTTTCGAAAACAAAACAACAAACAGCAAAAGTACCACTGATATCATGGACCAAAAAACAGCAAAAAATCAAAACAACATAGGAAAATTTTGGGTAGAGGGAAAGGGAGGAATTCAAATGAAAAAAACGATTTTAGGTGCAATTACATTGGTGACACTTTTGGTTTTAGGGGCTTGCGGAAGCAGTTCTGCCGACACTGCAAGCAGTGGAGCAAGTGATGCAACAGAAATCAAGGTGGGTACTGGGAATGAAGCATTGCCATATGCTTATTTAGACGAAAATGGTGAATATGATGGCTATGATGTCGCCGTCGTTAAAGCAATCGACGAAAAATTACTTGATTATACCTTTACCTTTGAAGGAGCGGATTTCCCAACGACGTTATCAAATTTAGAAAGCAATAAAGTCCAGATGGCTGCCTATGAATATGAAGTCAATGATGAACGGAAAGAAAAATTCGTCTATGGGGATGTTGGGTATGTGGTCTGGGATACGTATATTGTCTCTGATTCAGATGCCGGTACGGTCTACGATAGCTTCGAAGATTTAGCAGGAAAAAAAGTCTATGTGACGACTGCTACTAACCAAGCAGCAATGGCTGAGGCTTATCTGGCAGAAAATCCCGATGCTTTTGAATTGGTTTATGGGGAATACAACAACGAGCAAATCGTACAAGCAGTCACTTCAGGTGCGGTCGATGCAACGTTAGCACCAGAATATCAAGTCGATAATTGGAACAATTCATTTAGTGAAAATCTAGAGATCGGCAGCGAACCAGTCCACAACTCAGATGCCTACTTATTGTTCAACAAAGAAGCTGACCAAGACTTTATTGATGCGGTCAATACAGCATTAGAGGAATTGAAAGCAGATGGAACGATCAAAGAATTATCAGAAAAATATCTAGATGGGGATTACGTCCCAGAATAGGGAGGAATGGCGATGAGTTTTCAATTGTCTATTATGATCGAAGCGCTGAAAACAGCAAGTCATTATATTGGTACGACGCTTTTTATGGCGTTGACCGCACTAGTCATTGGCGCGGTGGTTGGGTTGATCATCGCCTTGATTCGTCTGTATAGGATCAAGATCCTCGCACCAGTTCTGCAAGTGATTGTCACGGTCTTAAAAGGGGTCCCAGTGGTTTTAGTGATTTTAGCGTTATATCTTATTTCTGCTAAACAGTTTGATATTTGGGCGGAGTCGATGCATTGGACTTTGCGGTTTAAAGATTTCAACATGGTTTGGATAGCGATCGCCGCCTTGAGTTTAATGTCTGCTATCAATAGCAGCGAGATTTTCAGGGGCGCATTTGCGGCAGTCAAAAAAGGGCAGTTCGATGCAGCCAAATCGATCGGCATGACGAACTTACAAGTCATCCGTCGTGTGCTGCTCCCGCAAGCCTGGCCGATTTCATTGCCCATGTTCAGTAATTTGCTGATCTCGTTGGTTAAAGCGTCGGCCTTAGCTTCCATGGTCAGTGTTGTCGATGTTTTTGCGGCAGCTAAAATCACGGCCCAGCAAAATTATCGGTTTTTAGAAGCGTATGTGGCTGTTGCGATCATTTATTGGCTGATTAGTTTGGTCATCGAAAAAGGGGCACAATTACTGGAAAATCGGCTGTTGCGCAAACTAAGGAGGGCCGCATTATGATGAAAGTAACGGATATCCATAAGCGATTCGGCAAACAAGAAGTGTTAAAAGGGATTGATCTTGATGTCGCTAAAGGCGAAGTAGTCGTCTTATTGGGGCCTTCCGGTTCGGGAAAAACGACCTTCTTGCGTTGTCTTAATTTTTTGGAACGAGCAGATCAAGGTGTGATTCAATTGGGAGAAACCACCACCACATTGCACAAAGCAAGTAAAAAAGAAATATTGACCCATCAACGGCAAACAGCGATGGTTTTCCAAAATTATGCCTTGTTTCAAAATAAAACAGCCAAAGAAAATATCATGATGCCATTGATCGTGACCAAAAAACAAAGCAAAGAAACTGCCCTGCGAACAGCAGAGGCTTTGTTGGATCAAGTCGGTTTGTCTGAACGACAAGATTTTTATCCTAGCCAACTGTCAGGTGGACAACAACAGCGTATCGGGATCGCCCGTGCGTTGGCGTTGAATCCTAAGGTCATCTTGTTTGATGAACCTACCTCGGCATTGGACCCGGAACTAGTGGGACAGACATTGGCGCTGCTCAGAGAAATTGCGGAAGCCGGTGCGACCATGGTATTGGTGACCCATGAAATGAAATTCGCGTATGAAGTAGCAGACAAAGTAGTTTTCATGGAGAATGGACATATTGTTGAACAAGGCACACCGCAACAAGTATTCGAGGAAACCAAAGAAGAACGAACCAAAGCCTTTTTAGCCCGCTTTACCACACAGCTGGCCGGCTAACAACTATGTAGGGAGGAAATAGAATGGCCTATCAATTCGCACAACGTATCATGACATTAGAAGCATCTCCATTAAGAGAGAATGCAAAAAAAATATGGAGTCTGCAGCAGCTATTTCCTTTGCTTACGGATTTCCACCGACAGAAGCATTTCCAATGGCTACATTGAAAGAGATCTCGCAAAAATTATATAACGAAGCGGACCCAGAGTCTTTCTTGCAGTATGGGGCATCAGAGGGGTATCCGCGCTTACGGACCTTGATCAAAGAACGTTTGCGTCAATTGTCAAATATCGATAACGAAGAGGAGGTGCTGGTGGTTTCGGGCTCGACCCAAGCCATGGATTTGGCGGTAAAAGTCTTTTGTAATGAAGGCGATGTGGTGTTATGCGAGGAGCAAACATTTTCCGGTGCGGTGAATGCTATCAAAGGATATGGGGCGATACCAGTGCCGGTACCGATGGATCTTGCAGCAGAATCAATGGATCTTGACGCTTTAGAAACAATCCTCAAAACAGACGCAAGAGTGAAAATGTTGTATCTGATCCCCACTTTCCAAAACCCTTTAGGCACATCAATGCCATTGGAAAAACGTAAAGCCATTTATGCATTGGCATGTCAATATGATGTGCTGATTTTTGAAGACGATCCTTACGGTGAGTTGTTGTATGAAGGTACACCGATCCCTAAGATGAAAACATTAGATACCGAAGGACGAATCATTTATGCGGGATCTTTTTCAAAAATTTTGGCACCCAGCAGCCGGATTGGTTTTATGATGGCTGCTGGTCCTGCAATGGAAAAATTGATTTTGGCCAAGCAATCCGCCGATTCCCACACCAATTTTTATTGGCAAGTGGTATTGGCCGAATATATGGATCATCATGATTTCGAAGGTCATGTGGCCCAATTGACCTTGTTGTATCAAGAGAAATATGCCCGCATGCTGCAAGCATTACAGGCACTGCCAACGGATAAGCTTACCTTTATCAAACCAACAGGCGGCTATTTTATCACCTGTTTCCTATCGACTGAGATGGACGCAGAGCGGTTCTATGATTACCTTGATGAGGCGAAAGTTGCGGTCATTCCAGGCAATATCATGAGTGTTGCGGGAAAAGGCTATGAGCATTCATTTCGGCTGAATTTTACGAAGCCGACATTGGCACAGATCGATCAAGGGATCGCTTTATTAGGTGATGCGTTGGAATACGCTATGCCGCCAGCATATGAAGGGGTCATTTAGGAGGTGTTGCCAATGAAATTGATTTATTACGGGGTAAGTGAAGAGGAAATTGCTTATATCGAACGGTGGCAATTTATCCACAAAACACCAGTGACGATCGTAATGGAGGGCTTGTCTTGGGAGAATATCCATTTGGCAGCAGGGCACGACGGCATCTGTTTGTATCCTAGTCTGGCTATGCAGCAAGATGAGTCCCTGTACCAACGCTTGCATATTTTAGGGATGAAGCAGTTATCGATCAAATCAACGGGGGTCGACGGTGTTCGTTTTGACTGGGCGCAAAAGCATCAGTTGACGGTCACCAATGTCCCTTCTTATAGCCCAACATCGGTGGGCCATTACACTGTGATGTCGATCTTGATGGCTTTACGCAATATTCCAGCAATGATCAAAGGAAAACTTGATCGACGGTCTGTGATTGGTCGGGAGCTACAAGACGTAACAGTCGGTTTGTTAGGCACTGGTCGAATCGGTGCTCTAGTCGCAGAAGCGATTTATCATATGGGGGGACATGTGATTGCCACTAGTAGGAGTGAAAATCCTCGGTTGAAGGGGATTGTCGAATATGTGTCCTTTGAGACCTTGATTGCTGCATCGGACGTCTTGTCGATCCATATCCCGCTGACAAAAGCATCAGAAGGGCTATTTTCGGCCTCTGTTTTTGCACAGATGAAGCCTGGCAGTTGTCTGGTCAATACGGCACGTGGGGGAATCGTTGATACGGATGCGTTGATTGCCGCACTCGCGCAAGGGCGTTTGTCTGGTGCTGTATTAGACGCTATCGCCAATGAAGAACGGTATTTTTCAGTTGGGTGGGATCAAAATCCTTATTATCAACAGCTGAATCAACTGCCAAATGTGCTTTTGACCCCGCATATTGCGTATTATACCCAATTGGCTGTACAAGAAATTGCAGAAACAGCTTTGAACAATGCAAGAGATATTTTGCTAGAAGGACAATCTGCCAATACGATCGCGCTTTGAGCGATAGAAAAGAAAGGGTGGGAGTATGCTGCAAGCAGAAATCAAAGGATTGAAGAAGTCTTTCGATAAACAAGTCATCTTAAAAAATGTTGGCTTACAAATTGAACGTGGGGAAGTTGTATGCATCATTGGTCCTAGCGGCTCTGGAAAAACGACCTTTTTGCGTTGCTTGAATTTGTTGGAGCAGCCTGATGCGGGGAGTTATTCTATCGGTGACTTCCAGTATGATCTCGCACATATTGGCAAAACCCAACGATTGGAGATCGCCCGCAAAACAGCGATGGTCTTTCAATCCTATGAGCTGTTCAGCCACATGAATGTGTTGCAAAATGTGGCGGAAGGACTACGCACACCACGGCGTTTTCCAAAAAAACTGGCAGAAAAAGCAGCGTTATCTGCCTTAGAAAAAGTGGGTTTGGCAGATAAAGCTATGATGTATCCTAGTCAACTGTCTGGCGGACAGCAACAACGTGTAGGTATCGCCAGAGCGATGGCTTTGACGCCAGAATTATTACTGTTTGATGAACCCACTTCAGCGCTCGATCCAGAACTTGTCGGTGATGTCCTAAATGTCATGAAGCAACTGGCTGATAGTGGGCAAACGATGATCATCGTGACGCATGAAATGCAATTTGCACAAGAAGTCGCGGATAAAGTGATATTCATGGCGGATGGTGTGGTGGTAGAAGCGGGAACACCAGAAGAAATTTTTGAGGATCCGCAAGAAGAACGTACACAGCAATTTTTGACACAAGTACGTTTTCAATTAGCTGTATAGAAGCGAGGCACAATATGTAAAAGGTGAACAGCTCTAGTCGGCTTTGGTCGAAAGATTTTTACTTAGTGATGGTGGTCACGGTACTAGCAATGACAGCCATCACGACCCAAATGGGGACTATGCCGTTATATGTTGCTTCTTTAGGTGGTTCTAAAGCAGTATCCGGCGCCATTGTAGGTGTCTTGGGGCTATCTGCTTTGTTTTGCCGTTTGCCAATCGGTGTGGCATTGGATCGATATGGACGCAAAGTCTTGCTTTGTATGGGATTAGCCATTCTGTTGATTGATTTTAGTTTATTGAATCTGCTGCAGGGGCTATTGATGCTTTTTTGTCTGCGCATCTTGCAAGGGGTGGGCAATAGTTTGCAAGCGACAGCAGCAGCGACGATGGCAGTTGATACGATTCCTGAAGGCAAATTAGCAGTCGGATTGGGGTATTTCAGTATCGCCCAGGCTGTGCCGAGTGCCATCGGCCCGTTGATAGGACTTGCTGTTGTAGAAAATTATGGATTTCCTGTACTTTTTCGGATGGCCGTCTTGTTGAGCGGAACAGCTTTTTTGTTGAGTTTCTTTTTGAAAGAACAGCCCTTTTCACGGAGGAATACGCACTCTGGCGAAGCGAAATCATCGTTACGAGAACTGCTTCGCATCAAAGCGGTTGTGTTTCCTAGCGGTATCCTTTTTTTGATATGCTTTGCCAATTCTGGCGTGGTGGCGTTTATTGCACAATATGCCCTTGAACGTGAGATTATCGGCGCAGGCTATTATTTTACGGTCATGTCGATCATGACGGTCACAACACGGGTCGTATTTCCACGTTTGCTCGCCAAAATCCAAACGGCTACATTGATTTATGGCAGTTTATTATTGATTTTGGTTTCTTTTTGTCTGTTGCCATTTACGACACAGCTCAGTAGCTTGCTTCTGGCCGCGAGTTGTTATGGTGTCGGTTATGCCGGCTTATTGCCTGTGATGAATACGATTGTATTAGAATCGGTGTCTGAGGCGCAGCGAGGGCAAGGGACAGCGGTATTTTCAGCAGCCTTAGATGTAGCTTATGGAGGTGGGGCTTTTTTGTGGGGAATCATCGCCAGTCTTTTTGGCTTTGACATGATGTTTTTTGGGTGTGGTCTGTTTGCTTGTGGGGCGATGATTGTTTATCGCTATTTCCAATTATCTCAGCGTTGATGTTAGGAAATTTAACATAGGATGTAATCTGCAACTTGCGCTTCTGTTGTTTTCTCGATAAACTGAGAAAATAATGAGAACGGGGGATGATTATGGATAACTTAGACCGCAAGATACTGAACATCATGCAGCAAAATGCCCGAGTCACTGTCAAACAGATCGCAGAGCAATGCTTTATTTCATCGCCATCTGTTTCTGTGCGGGTACAAAACCTTGAAACCCTTGGGTATATCCGTTCTTATCAGGCACTGATCGACTACCAAAAACTTGGTTATCTGATCAAAGCGTATGTCCATTGCGCAGTGAATGCCAAAGATAAAGAAGCCTTCTATGCCTATATCGCAGACATCCCAAATGTGATCGAGTGTGACTGTATCACTGGAGATTATTCTATGCTCTTGAAGGTTTATTTTAGTGATACGGTCGTCTTGGATCGGTTTATCACAGATTTGCAATTTTATGGGGATACCAAAACCCACATTGTATTTTCAACGAATGTCGGACCACGAGGGTTGCAAGTGCCAGTCGATGACCAGTGACCCCTGTATATAAAAAAAGCGTGCCTGTCTATGTGAGATAAGCGCGCTTTTTGGGTTTTCAGAATTGATATCCTCGAGAGGGAACTGGCGTCGAGAAAACGATTTGGGTGTTGGTTCGACCGAATTTTTGCAAGTCATTGATAAAGCTGTCCAATGATTTGGTAGAAGGGAAAACGACTTTGATTAACATTGAATAAGGGCCGGTGACACAATCACATTCCAACACATTGGGGATCGCCTGTATGAAAGGATAGAAACTTGCTTTTTGCTGTGGTTCGATCGACAGGTGGATAAATGCTTTGATCGGCAAGCCGGCTTGTTCATAGTCAATCGTCGCTTGATAATACAACAATTGCTCGGTTTCTTCTAAATGTTTTATTCGTTGGGAAACAGCAGGTGCAGTGATGAATAACGCTTCACTTAACTTTTTGATCGATAACCGACCATTTTGCTGCAACAGATTCAACAACTTTTTATCTAGTTCATCCAAATACTTTCCTCTTTTCTGTTTTTGTACTGTTTCTCTTTGTTTTTCAAAGTGAAAGGAATCAATTTCAAGGATTAACAAAGAGATGGCTGAAAAGGCTCGTGTCTTTTTCTCTTATGTGATATTTTATCACATATAATACAAAAAGGGGCGTTTAAATCATGATGAGGATCGAATCAGATACAATTGGCAGTCTACCTATATACGAGGGGGCTTATTATGGTATTCATAGTTATCGCGCAAAAGAAAATTTTGCTTTCACTGATCAAAAAGTTGATCTGACGATGATCAAACAAGTAGCACGTATCAAAGCCGCAGCTGCGCTAGCCAATCAACAATCTGGCACGCTATCCAAAGAAAAAGCACAAATCATTGTGACTGCTGCGGAAGAAATCATCATGGGCAAGTGGGATGAAGAATTTATTGTTGATACATTTCAGGGGGGAGCAGGAACATCCACCAACATGAATGTGAATGAAGTGATCGCCAATCGCGGGTTAGAATTGATGGGGCATAAGAAAGGGGAATATCAATATCTTCATCCTTTAGACGATGTCAATCAAAGCCAATCCACCAATGATGTCTATCCTAGTGCTGGGAAACTGGCTTTGCTTGTATATATTGAACAATTGGATGAAGCGCTGGTACAGTTGATTGACAGATGGCATATGAAAGCGAAAGAATTTCAGCACGTGGCAAAAATGGGGCGAACCCAACTGCAAGAGGCGGTGCCAATGACAGTAGGGGAAAGTTTCGCTGCATATGCCCACAGTTTGACGCGTTGCCGTGAACGGCTGCACCACTTATCGGCAGAACTATTGACCTTAAATATGGGTGGGACAGCCATTGGGACAGGTCTTAATGCGTCCTATCGCTATCAAGAATACCTCTATCAAGAATTGAACCGACGTTTTCCAAGACCCTTACGGCCAGCGAATGACCTGATTGATAGTACACAGCATACCGACAGTTTCGCCTCGATTTCAGGTGGATTAAAAACGATTGCCATCACATTGAACAAAAGCGCCAATGATCTGCGTCTCTTAGCCAGCGGTCCGCGAACTGGTTTTCATGAACTCAACTTGCCAGCAAGACAAGCAGGCTCATCGATCATGCCGGGCAAAGTCAATCCAGTCATTCCAGAAGTTATCAGTCAAATTGCATTTCAAGTGATTGGAAATGACGGTGCCATCACCTTTGCGGCAGCTTCCGGAGAATTGGAATTGAATGCTTTTGAGCCGGTGATGTTCCATAATTTATTTGAATCATGTCAACTGTTGACCAAAGCGTGTCAAATTTTTGCCGATAAATGTGTGGCAGGTATTACCGTCAATGAAACAGCTTGTTCGAAAGCTGTAAATAACAGTACAGGGACTATTACAGCCCTTTCACCGCAAATTGGTTATGAAAAAGCCACTGCTTTTGTCAAAGAAGCATTGGAAAAAAATTGTTCCATCGAGGAGCTATTAAAGCAAGAAGAATTCTTGCGGACAGAAACTTATCAGTAAGGAAAAACTGAAATATCCATATACCTAAAAGCCTAAAAGCATAAAAAAATAAAAAACTTATCTGTAGTAGGGATTTGTGTCTGGTAAAAGACACTCAATCTCGCTGAGGATAAGTTTTTTAGATTTTTGTCAATGAGTCAAACAAAAGTATGGTAATCCATCTTAAAATTTATATAGACAGAATGATATTCAGTTTAACTCAGGAGAGTGTAAAATATTTTGTGTAAATAGA
>CWGP01000003.1_pt1 | contig 61071 bp, 53 predicted proteins | sample 693701 | NCBI WGS metagenome assembly CWGP01 (sample SAMEA3735915, study PRJEB9488) | human gut metagenome | biome: ENVO:mammalia-associated habitat; material: ENVO:feces | place: Malawi | collected 2009-02-27 | reverse complement strand
GAGCAGATGATGAACAGTAGTAGGCGACCGAAGGGAGAGTAGTCACCACTTTTCGAATCACTGCGACTGGTCGAAGACTATGCAAGTCCTTCTTAGCGACAGCTTAGAAGCGACGGTAGGCGTAACGCAGAGTAGACGAGCAGATGATGAACAGAAAATCGTTTCCCACAATGGATCAAATCAGTATAGTTGTAATGAATACATACGATCGTTTTTGATCGATCGAAGATACCCACAATAGGAGGATGAAAACAGATGAGTTATCAACGTCCAAAAGGCACCAATGATATTTTACCAGGAGAATCCGAAAAATGGCAGTTTGTTGAAGAAACAGCCCGTTTGGTTTTTCGTGATTACCAGTACAATGAAATCCGCACACCGATTTTTGAACATTTTGAAGTGATTGCTAGAAGCGTTGGCGATACAACCGACATCGTTTCAAAAGAAATGTACGATTTCTATGACAAAGGAGAGCGCCATGTGACATTGCGTCCGGAAGGCACAGCGCCGATTGCTCGTTCTTATGTTGAAAATAAACTTTTCGGACCTGAATACAACAAGCCTTACAAAGTCTTTTATATTGGACCGATGTTCCGCTATGAACGGCCGCAAAAAGGTCGCTTACGTCAATTCCATCAAATCGGTGTAGAAGCATTTGGTTCCGCAAATCCTGCGACAGATGTTGAAACGATGGCGATGGCGATGGATTTCTTTAAACAATTAGGGCTAAGTCAACTTCGATTAGTGATTAACTCTTTAGGGGATAAAGAAACGCGTAAGAACTATCGTCAAGCACTGATTGATTATTTATCGCCTCATGAAGCAGAATTAAGTGAAGATTCAAAACGTCGTCTGCATGAGAATCCACTGCGGGTTTTAGATAGTAAAGACAAACGAGATCAACAGTTCGTTGCGGATGCTCCTTCGATCTTGGACTATTTAAGTCCGGAAGCTAAAGCCCATTTTGAAACAGTCATCACGATGTTGGATGCTTTGGACATTCCTTATGAGATTGATTCAAATATGGTCCGGGGACTGGATTATTATACCCATACTATTTTTGAGATTATGAGTGAAGCGCCAAAAATGGGGGCGCAAGCTACGATCTGTGCGGGTGGACGCTATGACCATCTGGTCGAAGAATTAGGCGGCCCACAAACGCCAGGTTTCGGTTTTGCGATGGGCTTAGAACGTCTATTGATCACAATGGAAGCAGAAGAAGTCGTTATTCCAGCATTGAACGAATTAGATGCTTATGTTGTTGGTCTAGGAGAAGCAACCAATTTGGAAGCATTGAAAGTCGTTCAGGCGATCCGTAATTTTGGCTTTTCGGCAGATCGTGATTTTATGAATCGGAAAGCAAAAGCGCAGTTCAAATCGGCAGATAAGCAAGGGGCGCGTTTGGTGCTGACCCTAGGTGAAAATGAATTAGCTGAACAAGTGATCAACATCAAATCGATGGCAAGCCGGATCGAGAAACAATTTAAGTTAGCCGATCTGTATGATCATTTTGATGAAATCTATGATGAAATGACTACAATCTTAATCAAGCAAGGAGAAGAAGAATGAGCAAACGTACAGTATATTGTGGGCGCGTCTCAGAAGCCCATTTAGATCAAACCGTTACTTTAAAAGGCTGGGTCCAAAAACGTCGTGACTTAGGCGGAGTGATTTTCATTGATTTGCGGGACAGAGAAGGAATCGTGCAAGTTGTCTTTAATCCGGAAGTATCCAAAGAAGCATGGGCGATTGCAGATACTTGCCGCAGCGAGTATGTGCTAGAAGTGACAGGTCAAGTCATCAATCGGGCACCGGAAGCAATCAATCCTAAGATGAAAACCGGGCACTATGAAGTGATGGTCAGCGAGATCACTATTTTGAATACAGCCAAAACACCTGCATTTTCGATCGAAGATGATCAAATCGTAGGAGACGAAACGCGGTTGAAATATCGTTATTTGGATTTACGCCGTCCCAAAATGACTAAGAATATCATGATGCGGGCAAAAACGACACAAGTGATTCGTCATTTCTTGGATACCAATGACTTTCTAGATATCGAAACCCCTTATTTAGCGAAATCAACACCAGAAGGCGCCAGAGATTATCTCGTTCCTTCCCGGGTTTACCCTGGTCATTTTTATGCATTGCCACAATCGCCACAAATTTTCAAACAATTATTGATGGGTGCTGGATTCGATCGTTACTATCAAATCGTCCGTTGCTTCCGGGATGAAGACTTGCGGGGAGACCGTCAGCCTGAATTTACCCAAGTCGATATTGAAACAACCTTTTTGACGGCGGAAGAGATTCAAGCTTACACGGAGGAACTGTTAGTCAATGTCATGCGTGAAGTCAAAGGGCTAGAAGTAACTACGCCGTTTCCGCGAATGACTTACGATGATGCCATGGCACGTTATGGCAGCGACAAGCCAGATACTCGGTTTGACATGGAATTGATTGATTTGTCCGAAACCGTTAAAGATGTTGATTTCAAAGTTTTCCAAATGGCGCTTGAAAATGGCGGTGTGGTGAAAGCATTGAATGCGAAAGGTGCTGCGGATAAATATTCCCGAAAAGATATGGATAATTTGGGACATTACGCAGGACAGTTTGGTGCGAAAGGGTTAGCATGGGTCAAAGTCGAAGAAGATGGCTTAAAAGGACCAATCGCAAAATTCTTGACTGACGCTGCAGCATCGATCATTGCTGCTACGAATGCAGAAGTGGGTGATATCCTAATGTTTGGTGCGGATAAGTTTGAGATCGTTTCGGCGGCTTTAGGAGCAATCCGCAGCAAGTTAGGAAAAGAATTAGGCTTGATCGATGAAAGCAAGTTCAATTTCTTATGGGTAACAGATTGGCCACAATTTGAATACGATGCAGAAGCTGGCCGCTATGTCTCTGCTCACCATCCATTTACGATGCCTAAAGAAAAAGATGTACCATTGTTGGCAACTGATCCTGCAAAAGTGTATGCGGAAGCTTATGATATCGTCTTGAACGGTTACGAGCTTGGCGGTGGGTCTCTCCGGATCCATCAGCGGGATGTTCAAGAACAAATGTTTGAAACCCTTGGTTTTTCTCGCCGTGAAATGGAAGAACAATTTGGTTTCTTGCTGACGGCATTAGACTATGGGTTCCCACCACATGGCGGAATCGCACTAGGCTTGGATCGTTTAGTGATGTTGCTGGCTGGTGAAGAAAACATCCGTGAAGTGATCGCATTCCCTAAAAACGGGAAAGCCGCCGATCCAATGTCACAAGCGCCAAGTAAAGTGGCGCCGCTGCAATTGTTCGAATTGAATATTGATGTCACGACAGTTGAAGAAGACTAAGTAAAAAGAAATGAACAAGTAAAGAACAAACGAGCGAATGATGAATGAAAATAGACGATTAAGAAAATTCCATGAGAATTTGTCTATTTCTTTCATTGTTCGTTTCTTTTTTTACTATCTGAAGTATAATAAGAGCAAATCAACAAAGCGAGGCTCTTGAATGAAATGAATACCCTCTTTAAATGGCTGCCACACCCTGATTATGCCAACAAATTATCGTTTTCGATCGTCTACGCCATTTTATCGGCGATCGCAGTCAATTTTTTTTATCAACCCGGCAAAATCTATTCTAGCGGGATCACAGGGATAGCTCAAATTTTGACCACCGTTTCCACGGATTGGCTTGGATTCTATATCCCCGTCTCAGTCGCCCTATTGTTGCTGAATATTCCGCTTTTCTTTCTCGGCTGGTTCAAGATTGGTCATAAATTTACGATTTTCACAGGAATTACTGTAGTCCTAACATCTTTGTTCGTACAGATTCTTCCAGAAGAAACACTGACGACAGATCCGATGATCTGCGGGATTTTTGGGGGAGCCATCAACGGAGCCGGTATTGGTTATGCGCTAAAAAGCGGACTTTCCTCTGGCGGCCTCGATTTTGTAAGTATCGCGATCCGGAAACGTACGGGGAAAACCATCGGGTCCATCTCGATTTTTTTCAATATTGCCATCATGTTTGCTGCGGGCATCCTGTTCGGCTGGCAGTATGCGCTATATAGTGCCATTGCGATTTTTGTCAGTGGTAAAGTCACCGATGCTGTTTTTACCAAGCAAAAGAAAATGCAGGTAACGATTATTACGAGAATTCCTGAAGAAGTCATCCATACGATCCAGAAAAGTCTGCGCCGAGGAATTACGATCATCAATGAAGCAGAAGGAGCCTACAAGCATGATAAACAGACAGTATTATTGACTGTCGTTACACGCTTCGAGTTGCCGATGTTACGTTCTGCCATGAAAGAAGCAGATCCCAAGGCATTTGTCAGTATTGCTGAAAATGTACAAATATTGGGTCGTTTTTATGAAGAAGAATTATAGGAGAGCTTGGATCAAAGCGTTTCGTGATGAAATGCTTTTTTCTTTTTGTAAAAATTAATTTTTTTAGAAAATAGAGTATTCTTGCTAGCTTTCTTGTTGCTTTATCTGGTAAATTATGAAGAAATGGGTCATTATTTTTTAATGGTTCCACATTGACTGTTTCTTACGAAAACAGTTGATCAAAAAAAAGAAAAGTGGTTGGAGAATGAACAAACGGTTAAAAACAAGCCGCTATATCACTGGTTTCGACGGTATCCGTACATTAGCCGTGATCGGCGTTATCTTATATCATTTATTACCTACTCAAATGCGAGGCGGGTATTTAGGAGTTCCTGTTTTTTTTGTAGTTTCTGGTTATTTGATCACCGATTTGCTTCGACAGGAGTGGGACCAGAACGGTCGTATTGCTGTCAAAGATTTTTATGTCCGCCGGATGAAACGACTGTATCCTGGCATGGTGGTGATGCTGCTTCTGTCTGCTGCCTATATTACATTGTTCCAGCGGAATTTACTGAATAATCTGCGGGGAGTCGTCGTCAGCAGTCTCTTGTATGTCAACAACTGGTGGCAGATCAATCACGGTCTTTCTTATTTTGACCGATTCGGCAATGAATCTCCCTTTACGCATCTATGGTCTTTGGCTGTTGAAGGGCAGAATTATTTGATTTGGCCGTTACTCTTTATTTTATTGATGAAGTTAGTCAAAAATCGTGGGACGATTTTTAAAATCGTGATCGGCTGCTCATTACTTTCGGCTCTTTTATTAGCGATCTGGTATTCACCAGGGGCAGACCCTACTCGAGTTTATTATGGTACCGACACGCGTTTGTTTTCGATTTGGATGGGAAGTGCGCTGGCTTTCATTTGGCCCAGCACCCATTTAAAAAAAGAAATTCCGAAGAAAGCGAAGCGGGTATTGAACCTAGCTGGTGGTCTTTCTTTTATTGGTTTAGTGATAACATTTTTTGTGCTAGATGATCATCTTTCCTTTGTTTATTACGGAGGAATGCTGCTAGTCAGCTTGCTTTGTACGATCTTGGTGGCGGTCACTGCCCATCCTGGAGCTAGTCTGAACCGTTGGCTGACAAATCCGTTATTCAGTTACATCGGCAAGCGGAGTTATGGGATTTATTTGTATCAGTTCCCTGTGATGATTTTTTATGAAGCAAAGATTGGGAATGTCGGCGAAAATGTTCTCCTGCATACATTGATTGAGATTGTATTGATTCTCTTGATCAGTGAATTGTCCTATCGGTTTATCGAAAATCCGTTGCGGAAATTCCACTACAAAGATACTTTCCGCACGGTGCGCAATTGGTTTAGTAAACCAGTGATCAGTCGACAAAAACCTTGGCTGCTTCCAGGACTGCTTGTTTCCTTAGTTGCTCTTTATGGAATAGCTACCGCTCCGGTGAATTATGTAGATGCGCAACAGCAGCAGTTAAAAGAAAATATTGCTGCCAATAAAAAAGCGGCAGAACAGACACAAAAAAATGCGAATGGCTCGGATACAGAAAGTACAGGAGACAATTCTTCAAAGGCAACGGAAGCCGAACAATCAGTAATGGAAAAATATGGGTTGACAGAAGCCCAGGTGAAGAAGGCTGAAGAGCTGGAAATTACCGCTTTTGGTGATTCTGTTATGCTGGATGCCACTGCCGACTTGCAAGAAATTTTTCCCAAAGCTGTCGTTGATGGGGATGTGGGACGACAATTGTATGAGAGTCCGGAACTGATCAAAGCGTTGAAAGAAAAAGATTTGTTACGAGATACGGTATTGATCGGTCTAGGAACGAATGGGTCCTTTACAGAAACCCAATTCGATAATTTGATGAAAGAAATTGGCGATCGCAAAGTCTATTGGATCAATGTGCGGGTACCTACGCAAAGATGGCAAAATGAGGTCAACAGCATGCTGGAGAAAATGGCTGCTAAATACGACAATATGACATTGATCGATTGGTATGATTTAAGTAATGAACATGAAGAGTGGTTCTATGAAGATCGAGTTCATCCAAATCCTGATGGCATGTTGCAATATTGTACACTAGTTTCTCAAGCTATTTTGCAATAATGGCGTTGACTATTTCTTAGAAAAATAAACTAACCGAGAGGTCTCAAGCACAGATTCTTGTTTATCTTCAAGAATCGCAAGAGATCTCTCGGTTTTTTGTATCGCCTTTCCTAAGTGGAATGAGGATCTTTATCCAATCGTTGCAACAAGCGTTTCAAACAACAATGCACTGGAAGCGGCACCTGGATCGATATGTCCGATTGCCCGCTCGCCTAAATAAGAAGCACGGCCTTTTTTGGCGACTAGGTCTTTTGTATGTTCTTTGGCTTCCTCGATTTGTTCTTTAGTCAGACTGCCGTTTTTTAACGCTGCGGCAACAGGTTGCCAGACATCGACCATCGTTTTGTCTTCGAATTCTGCTTTGCCTCGAGCTTTGATCCCATTAAGCCCTTCTTCGATGATGCTTCCTAATTGTTCATACGAATCAATTGTTTCCAGTTCTTTTGTAGCTTTGGTCATGTTCATGAATGCTGAGCCATAAAGTGGACCTGAAGCACCACCAACTTTAGAAATCAATGCCATCGAGAGTACTTTGAATGTGTCTGTGATTGTTTTAGGCTGTTGTTTTGCAAATGCTTCTTGATAGGCTGCGACGCCGGAGCCATATTGTTGCCGTGATCGCCGTCACCAATAGGGGTATCTAGATCACTTAAATAGCCTTTATTTTCCTCAATGGCTTTTGTAAATGCATTTAACCATTGTTGGGTCATCTCTGTTGTCATTTGCATTGAAAATTCCTCCTTTACCAAGCAATCGTTTCAACAGGTTCGTTGAGCGCATCCGTCGCATCGTTGTTACTGAAATCGATCATGGTCAATGATAGACCTTGCATATCGATAGAAGTCATATAGTTGCCGACTTTATGGAATGTGACAGAAATGTCTTTGTCTGCGAGCAATTTCTGTACATCGTTGGCAAAGACGAACTGTTCCATCAGCGGTGTACCGCCCATGCCGTTGATCAAGACACCAACTTTTTTCGGTGTTTGTTCATAATCAGCTAAAATTTTGTCCACCAATTCCTTGGCTAGCTCTTTCGATGGTTTCAATTTTTCCCGGCGATAACCAGGTTCTCCGTGGATCCCCACGCCATACTCGATTTCATCATCTGCTAATTCAAAACCAGGTTTACCCACTTCTGGAACGGTTGCTGCTTTTAAGGCAACACCAATGGTTTTGATGGTCGGAACTAATGCTTCACCTAATTCTTTTAATTCAGTTAATGAACGTCCTTGACGAGCAGCAGCACCCAAAATTTTATGAACGAGAATGGTTCCAGCCACGCCTCGTTTTCCAGCAGTATAGGTACTGTTCTCGACGGCAATATCATCATCTACGACGACGATTTCAGCAGTGATGTCTTCCATCTCAGCCATATCTTTGGCCATTTCAAAGTTTAGGATATCTCCCGTATAGTTTTTAACGATCAAAAGCACGCCTTGCCCTTGATCGGCTTCTTTGATCCCAGTCAGGATCTGATCTGGTGTTGGAGAAGTGAAGACGTCTCCTAAGACGGCGGCACTCAACATACCATCACCAACAAACCCAGCGTGTGCCGGTTCGTGTCCGCTGCCTCCGCCTGAGACTAAGCCAACTTGTTTGTGGGTGGCGTTTTTTGCTACGACTCGGGAGTCTTCGACTTGATGAATCAGTTGCGGATAGCTGGCAACCAGACCAGCTAGCATTTCTTCGACGATCGCTGAAGGATCATTGATTATTTTTTTCATTATTGATTCCATCCTTTCTCAGCTGCTTTTTGGGCTTCTGCTGTGATCTGGGATAGGTCATCACTGAATCCAGCGGTGATTGCTGCGGCAAAAGCACCTTCTACAAGCGGTGCATCAATCAAGTGATAGCGGGTTTGCTGTTCCGGTTCCAACATATCATAGGCTAGCTCTGCGTTTAGTACGGCACTACCCAAATCAGCAAAAACGAGAATCTGTTCGGCATCCGGAGACTGATTGACCGCTTCAACGATTTTTGTCGGATCAGACCCTAATTCGCCTTCAGCTGTTCCACCCAATGAAAAAAGAGTGACTGTTTCGCTGTCCGACATGTCTTCGATCATGGCTTTCAGTCCGTCTGTCAGTTGTTGACTGTGAGAAACAAGTAAAATACTTTTCTTCATTTCGATTCACCAACGCTTTCTTAAATAGATTCAGCGGCAGTAGACGAAACCGCCTTCACTAAAAGTATAACAAATTTCGCAAAACTTGCATGGATGACGATTGAGAGGGGGCAAAACAAACAACAAGCTAAATTTGTTTTTAACGATCAACAACAACTCGTGAAAGAGGAATTGAGCAACGGTAAGAAGATCAATCGATTAAATAGTTGTTTATAAATAGAAAATTACTCCTATGCATCTTTTCTTTTTGCCTAAATTTTATAGGGATTTAAAAAAAGTACTTGCATTTGAGTTTGTTACCGATTACAATCCAAGTGTAATCATTATTTTGTTATTCAATGTACAAAAAAATGTATATTGGGAATGGAGGATTTCTATGAAAAAAATTGTTATTGGCGGTCAGATTGATAAAAATGAAGTGAAGGACTTGGTAGAAAAATTTAGTGAGGGGCAATTTGAAATTGACATTAAAAGTGACTTAGATGCGGCTATGGCAGTAAAGTCTGGGCAGGCAGATTATTATGTAGGTGCTTGTAATACTGGTGGAGGCGGGGCATTAGCAATGGCTTTAGCACTATTAGGAAGAGAAAATTGTGTAACTGTTTCAATGCCGGGAAATGTAATGCCTGAAGCAGAAATCCGTGAGAATGTACAATCAGGTAAAACTGCCTTTGGCTTTACAGCTCAGCATAAAGAAACGGTTATACCGATCATCATGGATGAGTTGAAAAAAACTATAATCTAGCGGAGGAAAGAAGATGGATTCATCAAAAATTATTGAGTTAGTTGCAATCGCGTTGTTAGGTGGAATATGTGCAGTGTTGGCAAATAAAGGTATCGCAGTATTTAACGATGGATTACGACCAATTGTTCCTGAATTTTTAGAAGGAAAGATTGGGAAAAAAGAAATTGCTGCTACGAGCTTTGCATTGAGTTTTGGTCTAGTTATTGGTTTTGGTATTCCAGTATCCATCGGGGCATCTATTTTACTGGTTCATAGTGTTTTATTAATGACGGATATCATCGGATCCTGGGCGCCAGAAGGCAAGTCTGGTATCATCATTTCGGCAATTATAGGCGCTATGTATGGAATTGGTCTTGTTCTAGGATTGCAGGCGGTAGTTGATTTATTTGCAATGATGCCCGTGAATTTCATGGATTCTTTGTCTATGGTAGGGACACCAGTTGTTATTTCTTTTAGCATTTTTCCAGCTGTCGCAATTGCTAGTCAGCATGGATTTAAAAAAGGAGCTATTTCTTTTGCAGCCACATTATTAACTTTATTTGCAGTGAAGCGCTTTGGTACGTTTGATTTAGGTAATGGAACTTCCTTAACACTGAGTGCGGAGGGAATGTCATTACTGGTTGGTATGATTTTCATGATTGTGTACGCCATTCAGGTCAAAAGTGATGGAAGCAACTCAAATGAAAGTCTTGTCAGTGTTTTTTTAGAACGTGTTAACCGTATTAAAAAAAATTGGGCATGGTTAGCAGTGACCGGTGGCTTAGTCTCAGCAGCAACTAGTTTAATGATTATTGCCGGAGATCCAATTTCTTTAAATTTACTTTCGGAAGGAAAATTTAGTGAGGCTGGATTAGCTGCCTTCGCTCGAGGCATTGGATTTATTCCGTTGGTGTTTTCAACTGCAATCGTAACGGGAGTTTATAGTCCAGCTGGTACGACCTTTGTATTTGTAGCTGGTATTTTATTGCATGATAATCCAATAATGGCTTTTATCGTAGGTTCAGCTTTAATGTTTATTGAAGTACAATTGTTGAGTTTGATGGCAAAAGCCCTGGATAAGTTTCCGGGTATTCGTGAAATGGGTGAGCATATTCGAACGGCAATGAATAAGGTTTTAGAAGTAGCACTACTGATTGGGGGCGCTATGGCATCTGAACAAATTGCGCCGGGAATCGGTTATTTCTGGGTCATTGGTTTAATGTTATTGAATAGAAAAGCGAAGAAACCAGTGGTTGAATTGGCTGTTGGTCCAATTGCGGCAATTAGTTTAGGTGTAATTGTAAACATCCTTTATCTGGTTGGATTATTTGCACCAGTTGTAGCGAACTAGGAGGTAGCTGTACATGATTCTTGAAGGTATCACATATATGCATGAACACACAACGATTGATTTATCTCGATTAAAAAAGAGTGATGATACAAATTTAAATTGCTTTGATGAAACTGTTTCAGAATACAAAAATTTGTACGATAAAGGTGTTCGAAATATCGTTGATGTAACGAATCTTGATATGCGAAGAAATCCTTTATATGTTCAAAAAGTGGCTGAACAAACTGGAATAAATATTATTCAGGCAACAGGTTTTTATCAGGATAAATTTTTACCTAGCTTTGTGACAGAAGCATCGATTGATCAATTGTCCTCATTAATGATCAAAGAAATCGAAGAAGGAATTGCGGAAACAACGATCAAAGCAGGGATTATAGGGGAAATCGGTACGAGCAAGGACAGGATGACAGATCGAGAACGAAAAATATTTACCGCTGCTGTCATTGCCCAACAACAGACTAAGATCCCGATTACGACACATACAACATTAGGCACATACGGGCATGAGCAGGTAGCTTTTTTCAAGGAACAACAGGCGGATTTGTCAAAAATAGTTATCGGCCATGTTGATCTAAGTGGCAGCACAGACTATATTCTAAAAATGCTAGACGAAGGTGTTTATGTTGAATTTGATACGATCGGAAAAGAAAACTATCAGCCAGATTTATTAAGAATTGAAATGCTGAAAGAAATAGAGAAACGTGGCTATCAAGATAAAGTCTTCCTTTCAATGGATATCACGCGTAAATCAAATCTGTCTTATCAAGGTGGTATAGGGTATTCTTATCTTTTGGATACCTTTGTTCCGATGGCTTTAGAAAATGGTGTTTCTCAGACATTTATTGACCGAATGCTACGAATAAATCCCAAAAAATTTATGGATGATTAGGAGATATTGATCATGAAAGCTTATCCTTTAACCAGTCTAACGGTGACAGAAGCACAACAATTACAATTTAAGCTTGTTGATGCCATTACACGAATTGTACCTGGGGATGAACTATTAACAAGAGGGGATCTTGGTGTAGTAAAAGGACTAAATCAACCAAAAACTACCTACCAGATTGAGCAAGTATTGGCTAATTTTTTTGAATCAGAACAAGCTATGCTCGTTCGCGGATCTGGTACAAATGCTATTCGACTAGCCCTCCATGCTGCAGTAGGAACTGGTAAAACGTTGTTAGTGCATGATGCCCCCATTTATCCTACTACGAAAGTTTCAATTGAGATGTTGGGAATCCAGACAATTCATGCTGACTTTAATGATCAGACGAGTGTGACACAGGCCTTAAATGAAAGGCAAGTTGATGGAGTTCTAATCCAAGTCACGAGGCAAAAAATTTCAGATTCATATGACTTAGCACAACTGATTGCCACTATTCGTAGGGTGAATCCACTAATTCCAATTATTACAGATGATAATTATGCGGCTTTAAAGACAAAAGCTATAGGTTCTCAATTAGGTGGCACCTTAGCCTGTTTTTCAACATTTAAATTGCTTGGTCCGGAAGGTATTGGATGCATTGTTGGTGAGAAAGAATACATTAGTAAATTACGAGAAGAAAATTATTCTGGTGGTGGACAGGTACAAGGGCATGAGGCATTGGATGTAGTTAAAGGAATGATTTATGCACCAGTAGCTTTAGCAATCTCCGCTGAGGTAAGTGAAGCAGTTTGTAGAAGAATCAACGAAGGCGAAATCGCAGAATTTAAAAAAGCCTATATTGTCAATGCGCAATCTAAAGTTGTTGTAGTAAAATTAAAGGAACCAATAGCACAGGCGATTATTACAGAAGCAACCAAGTTAGGGGCTTTGCCTCATCCAGTCGGTGCAGAGTCACAATACGAGTTTGCACCTTTAGTTTATCGCGTTTCGGGTACCTTCAAGCAATCTGATCCAGAAGCTGAGACAACAATGATCCGAATAAACCCGAATCGATCTGGCACGGATACCATTATGCGTATCTTGCAAGCATCTGTAAAACGAGCCTCAAGATAAGGAGAAATCATGGGGGAAGAGTTTTTAAAGAAAAAAGGAATTGTCATTAACTTTCTAGCATCCGATCTTTTACAATTAAAAAAAGGGGATCGTGTACCTAGTGTTAGCGAATATCAGACTCGCTTCGATGTTGCGAGAGGGACGATCCAAAATGCGCTAACCTTTCTAAAAGAGATAAAGGCAGTTCAATTAAAAAGTCATGGGCATTTAGGAACCTTTATTGAAGCCATTGATTATGGAGTATTACAAGAATACGCTTTATCGGATACGATTTTAGGAACAATGACGTTACCCTATTCACGATTGTATGAAGGGCTAGCAACAGGAATTTACGAAGTCTTTAAAGAGAATAATATCAAACTTAATATGGCATACATTCGAGGTTCCAAAGAAAGAATCCGCTCAATTACAAATAAAACGTATCGTTTTGCAGTTGTTTCAGCATTTGCTGCTCAACGAGCAATTAAACAAGGAGAGCCTTTAGAAATAGTTGTTAATTTTGGGACACAGACATATTTAAGCGAGCACGTCTTGTTGTTTAAAGAAGAGGGACAAACTGTTCTTACATCAGGTATGAGAATTGCCATCGACTACAGCTCATTAGATCAACAGGCACTAACAAAGGAAATAATTGGTGACTTACCTGTAGAATTTATTGAGATGCAAGGACATCAAATCATCTCTGCGCTTAAGGATGATCACATTGATGCTGGGATATGGAACTTTGATGAAATTAGGGATAAAAATCAGCAAGGGTTACAGTATGTGTCCTTAAAAGAAAATCAGTTAGAAAAAGCGATGGGGACTTCGGTAATCATTACGCATATTGAAGATGTTTCAATGAAAGCCTTCCTACAAAAAAGCATCAATAAAGAGAAAGTACTGCAAATTCAACAAGCAGTTTGCCAAGGACAATTAATTCCGCAATATTAGTAAGGGGGCTTATTCATGATAAGAGATAAATTAACTGTTTTATTAGATTCGGGGATTGTTGATCAGGAAACGTACGATTATGTATTTAACGTTTTATCCTATTTATTAGAAAAAGAAATTGTTGAAGAAGAGCAACAAGCTGATGTTTTTTTGACCCACTTAGCGATGGCAGATATGCGAAGAAAAAATAATGAAACTGTCAACAGCTTAGAGTCTTTCATCCAAGCAGAGATTGAAGGTGATCCGCATTATCTTCATTCTAGAGAATTGTGGCAAGACTTACAAAAAATGACAAGTGAACAGTCATTCGCGGATGCGGAGTTAGATTATTTTTATCTGCATATCATTAATATGTTAAGGGAGGAGTAATATGTTCTTAGATGTAACGATGCGCAAAAATCCGCAGTTAGTAGAAGCCGGATTAAGATTGCATCAAACAGGACAAATTCTTCCAGATACGTATGTGCTAGATCTTGATGCTATCGAAAACAATACTCGGCTTTTAGTGGAAAGCGCTACAAAAAATCAAATCGAACTGTTCTTTATGACAAAACAGTTTGGGCGAAACCCTTATGTCGCACAGAAAATTCATGAGGCAGGTATTAAAAAAGTTGTGGTGGTGGATTACAAGGAAGCTTTAGTGATGATGAAACAAGGCTTGCCTTTAGGGAATGTCGGTCATCTTGTGCAAATTCCCAAACACTTGCTAAAGAAAATTATGGATTATGGTACAGACTATATCACTGTTTTTTCAACTGAAATGATCAATAATATCGCGACTGTTGCCAGGGAGTTAGGAATCCAGCAAAAAATACTACTCAAAGTGATTGAACCAGGCGACGAAATTTATGAGGGACAATTTGGAGGATTTCATCTAAATGAATTAACGAAGGTCATTGAAATAGTAAAACAGGAAGGAATTATCGTTGGGGGGATTACTTCCTTTCCTTGTTTTCTTTTTGATGGCGTTTCTGAGTTACAACCAACGCACAATGTTGAAACAATTAAGAAAGCAATAACCATTCTTAAACAGGCTGGTTTCGCAATAAAAGAAGTAAATATGCCTTCTGCTACTTGTAGTCGAACAATTCCTTTTATCCATGAGTTAGGAGGGACACAAGGGGAACCGGGGCATGCTTTAACAGGGACGACCCCCTTACATGCTCAACTAGAATTGCCAGAAAAACCAGCAATATTGTATGTCAGCGAGATTTCTCATAACTTAGATGGTCACGGTTATTTTTATGGGGGCGGTTATTATCGGCGAGGGCATTTAGAAAGCGTAATGATTTCTACTGACGACCAGAAGCTAGCAAAAGATGAAGTTATACCTTTTGGTAATGATAGTATTGATTATTATCTTTCAACTAAACTCACACATGAAGTTGGTGCAACAGTACTTGCGGCATTTCGCACTCAAATATTTGTTACTAGAAGTGATGTTGCTGTAGTGTCAGGGATTCAAACTGGACAACCTAGAATTGAAGGAATATATGACAGTCTTGGAAAACAAATTAGAAGGTGAGAATATGGGGAGATTTGTCGTTATTGTATTAGATAGTTTTGGTGTTGGTGCTATGAATGATGTACAGGAGGTACGGCCACGTGATATTGGCAGTACGACAGCTGGACATATTATTCGAGACATACCGAATATTCAAATACCAACCTTGGAAAAATTAGGCTTAATGAATGCTTTAGGGGAGGAAATTGGACGTCATCATTTTTCTAAAACAGCAAATTATGGAACGAGTAATTTGGCTCACTATGGTGCGGATTCTTTTTTAGGACATCAGGAAATTATGGGAACGACACCAAAAATCCCTTTGATTCAGCCATTCAACCAAAAGATTGATGTAGTGGAAGAGAATTTAGTGAAACAAGGGTATCAAGTGCGGCGAGTTGGTGAGAAAGGGACTCAAATCTTAGTGGTCAACGAGGTGGCAACAGTCGGCGATAACTTGGAAACTGATTTATGGACAAGTCTATAATGTATCGGCTTGTCTGGATTTAGTTGATTTTACTAACTTAAAAAAAATAGGACAAGCGGTTAGAGACGTTGTTCAAGTCTCTCGTGTGATCACTTTTGGTGGAGAACAGATTGTTTTAGATGACTTATTATCAGCCAAAAAAGTGAAAAATGATGAGATTGCTGGAGTGGATGCTCCTGAATCAGGTGTTTACAATCATGGCTATCAAGTCGTTCACTTGGGGTATGGGATTGACAAAAATGTCCAAACACCGACCATCTTGGATAAAGCAGGAATCACGGTATCTTTCCTAGGAAAAATTGCTGATATTATTCAAACGGAAAGTCATCGACTATTTCCCGGGGTTGATTCTGAAGGATTGTTTGATAATTTGATGAGTGAAGTAAAAACAATTGATCACGGATTTATTGCTTTGAATATTCAAGAAACCGATTTAGCGGGGCATGCGGAGGATACTGAGAAGTATGCAGATCGTTTGGAAGTAAGTGATCGTAGAATTGGCGAATTGTTACTTGAGATGCGAGAAGGAGATCTATTGATTGTGATGGCTGATCATGGCAATGACCCAACGATTGGACACAGCAATCATACTCGTGAGCGCGTCCCGCTATTAATTTATAGCCCGGGGGTGCAAGGGAAAAAAATTGGTGAGCGGCTGACCTTAGCGGATGTAGGAGCAACGGTTGCTGACTATTTTAAGGTGGCAGCACCACAAAATGGTGACTCCTTTTTAAAAGAAATTTTTGATTGATAAAAAAGACTTGGGTGCTTGTTTTCATAAAAAGCTATGCCAAGTCTTTTTTAGGAAGGAGGTATAAGGATGCATGAAAGGGTACAAAAGTATGCGCTAAAAACTAGTTTGGGCATGTTAAATCCAAGTGGTTCAGTAGTAACTGTTTATCCCAATGCGATCAAGCAGATCAATACACTCAATGACTATTATCTAGGAGTGAAGCAAGTATCATTTATGTTGACTGACTTTTTAACGTTTTTATCAAGCAACGGATTTCATCAACACACATTAGACAAAGCAAGTTTTAGCGGCAGAGGGATTGATCTTGATTTGAAGAACCCCATTACTGGTCGCTTTATGTCAGGATCATCTAGTGGCACAGCATTGAATGTTTTTCTAGGAATCAACGATGTTGGATTGGGCACTGATGGGGGCGGATCCGTTCTAGCTCCTGCGTCTGCCTTAAATTTGGTAGGATTTATCCATCCTGATCTTGGAAATCAATTTGTTGATCTATCTGTAAATAGAAAAACATCAACGGATAATATTTCATTTACACCCTCGCTAGGGTTTATTAGTAAAAAGCTCTCACTGATTGAACAGCTTTGTCACCTTTGCTTACCCCAAATGTTTAAGCAGACACCTAAAAGAAGGGTAGTGGTCGATAATAGAATTGACGTGAAGATGCGCCAAGAACTTTCTAATATTTCTACCATCGAATGCATGTACAAAACCTTTGAAGATGCAACGACCTTTTCTCGAGAAACATTGATTCAACAGTTACAGGCAATGCTCATTGATTTCGATGTGATTGTTGTCAAAGAAGGACCCATTGACTTGTTTGGCATCGGGGATACTGTTTTCGGTCATTTTGATGAACGGACAATGGGAATACAACAGCAAGCAGGAAAAGGGTACATTCGGGTTGTGAATATGTGTCAAGCAGTAGGGTTAGTTGTTCCAAGCAGTGAATTAGCGACTAGCTATCTATTGATTTGTAAAAAAGAGAATAATCTTGAGCCTCTATTTACCTTAGCCAAAGCACTCCTATGCAAAATGGATCCCTTGATTGAGACCTATTTTGCTGATAGTCAAAAGTATTTTGAACATGGATATCAAAGTTGAAGAACTGAAATTGCTAGTCGCCTTTCTACTAAGGAAAGACAGAAAGTTAATAAAGATTTTATGAGCGGAAACAACAAAAATCCGAACAACCGTTGATAAGTATCTTAATCAGGAGAAGGGATCATCGTTGTTCGGATTTATTTTATTGAAAGGATCAAGCCGTAGCGTTTTGCTCTAGCCGGCGGGTGATCTGTGTTGCAAGGGCAGATAGCCCCCACTGCAATAAGCAGTTGATCGCCATCAATCCAACAAAGATTGGCAAGGTGATGCTAGTCAAAAAGCCTACTTCTAAAATGTGATGGAAGAGCATTGCGGCGATGTATGTTCCGCTAATCGTGGTTACGATCAAAAATAAGCGCAATGGATTTAGCGGCAAACAGCTGCGGATCACAGCTAAACAACTGATGCCGATCAGCAGATAATAGAACAATGTAGTTGCGGTCATTGGTTCCCAGCCATAGTCAGTTTGCAGGAACTGTACAGCAAAATAATTCAGAAGCACCAAGAGTGCGCTCGGCAACGCTCGCAGCAATGCGGTAGGCAAGTAACGGCCGGTGATTCGCTTTTTGTCTTCTTCAAAGGAAAGGAAGAAGGAAGGATATCCTTCAATTGCTAGGTCCAATAATGTGATTTGGATCGGAATAAAAGGAAATGCCGTAGAAGTGGCAACACATAGTAAGGACAATAGGAAACTGTAGATCGTTTTGATAAAAAAGATCCCAGATACTTTCGTCACATTATTAACGACACGGCGACCTTCAAAGAGTGCTGCTGGCAGTGTCGTAAAATCGGAATCTAATAAAACCAGATTCGCGATTTGACGAGCCGCACTGTCCCCAGCAGCCATAGCGATACTGACATCGGCTTCACGCAGTGCCAACACGTCATTGACGCCGTCTCCAGTCATGGCGACCGTATTGCCTAGTGCCTTCAACTCAGAAACTAGCAGTTTCTTTTGCTGAGGCGTCACTCGCCCAAAAACGGTATAGGTTTGGGCAGCTTGACGAACGTCTGCTTCTTCAGTTAGTTGGGAAAGATCGATATAGTTCTCTGAATTAGGCAATCCGGCGCGTTTGGCGATGGCTGCAACAGTGATCGGATTGTCACCCGAGATCACTTTCAAGTCCACTCCTTCTGCAGACAGGTAGGCCAATGTGCTTTCTGCATTTTCCCGAATCACATCAGCAAGAACAAGAACTGCCAGCGGGGCAGCCTTTGCTGGATCAAAGGGCTGATTGGCGTCGTTATAATGAGGATCAAGAGTCAAGACGAGGACTCTTAAACCAGCCGATTGCGCTTCTTGAATTTGCGGCAGCTGTTGGTTGGCGATCGTCTTTTCAGGTGCTCCTAGATAGACTGCCCCTAATTCGTGAAATGCGATAGCACCCCATTTTCGATCAGAAGAAAACGGCATCGCTGCAAAGGACTGGTAATGATCAGATCCGGTGATGGTTTGGCGCAACGCTTGCATCGTCACATTGTTGTCGGTACTGGCAGCCAAATAACTACCTAAGATTGCCGTTATATCTTGGGTGTCATCGATTGGCTGGATCGATTCGACGGATAATCGACCTTCCGTTAATGTGCCGGTTTTGTCTAAACAGAGGGTATCGACATGGGCCAGTGTCTCGATCGCGTACATATCTTGGACTAAGATCCTTTTTTTGGCTAGTTTGATGACACCCGTGGTCAAAGCAATGCTGATCAATAGGACGAGTCCTTTAGGCAGCATTCCCAATAAAGCAGCAGACGAAACGATCACTGCTTCTTTTAAGTCACTACCACGAAATAAATAAGCTTGTAGAAATAGGATCACCCCTAATGGAACAATCACTAGACTGGTGAATTTTGTGACTTTGCGAATCGAAGAAACTAGCTCTGAACGCAGCGGTTTATGTGTTTTGGCTTCATGGCTTAATTTTGCCGCATAATTCTCTGCTCCTACGCGGATCACTTTTGCAGTGACCTCTCCACTGGCGACAAAACTGCCAGATAAGAGAGTCGCGTCGTTTTCTTTGACGACGAGATCGGCTTCGCCTGTCAGCATCGACTCATTGATATCGGCTTGTCCAGATAAAACCACCATGTCGGCTGGAATCTGTTCTCCTGCACCAATGACAACAAGATCATCAAGGACCAGGGATTTGGCATCCACCGACTGTGTAACGCCATCTCGTATCACACGTATTTCTTGTTGGGCGATGATCGAGAGTTTTTTGACTAGATTTCGAGCATGGATCTCTTGACTGATCCCTACAGTGATATTGATCAAAATGATTACCAGATAAAATAAATTGGAATAGGCGCCAACTGCCAGAAGACAGACACCAATCAACAAGTTCAGCAAATTGAACAATGTGAGGATATTGTCCTTAAAAATTGCTGTCGTAGACTTCGATGTTTTTGTTTCATAATCGTTGTGTTGGTCTTGTTCGGTTCGTTGTGTGACTTCTTCTGAGGTAAGTCCCGTATCTATTTGCTTCATATAATTCTCCATTTCTATCAGATTCCTTGTTTAGTCTAGCATGCCAAGAAGTCATTGCAAGAAATGATGAAAAAATAATTGAAATCTTAAAAAACAGTAGCGGTTTGTTCGAAAGAAGGGGCTTTTCATTGACTTGTTCCCAGAAACTTGATATAGTCATAATGCTCAAATAGTAATGATTTCGATTTGTTGTTTTTGAATCGAAAATGGAGGACTCTGCTAGCTGATTTCTTTTCTTTTTAGAATGATGGATAGAAAAAACAAAGGAGAAAATAATGGCCAAAAAATCAAAACAAGCAAAAGCAAAAAAACAAGCCGCAATGATCGAGCAATACGCAGAGATCCGTTACCAATTGAAACAAGCAAAAGATTACCAAGCTTTAGCAAAATTGCCTAAAGATTCTAATCCGAATCGCTTGAAGAATCGGGATATGACTGATGGTCGTCCACGGGGCTATATGCGTAAATTTGGTCTTTCACGGATCACTTTTCGACAATTGGCACATGAAGGCAAATTGCCAGGTGTAAAAAAAGCTAGTTGGTAAACATTTAATAGGTGTAACAAAAATAATACAATCAAACGATCTCCCTTCTAGATAGCTCAGAAATGCGCTGTATGGAGGGGTATTCAAGGAAAACTATCTGAATGCTGAGGCAGCTGATCTCCTAAAAAGACTGGGAGATAGACGCCGAGCGTTTAGGTAGTTTTTTGTTTGAATTTTTTGAGGGCAGCGATTCGACTAATCGGAAGTGGTCTCGTATAATAGAAAAAGCAAAGACGAAGGTCTGATGAACACATGTTGGATAGGAGTATATCATGTCTTTAAAAGAGAAAATCATCGCAGAAAGCAAGCGTTTAGGTATTGATAAAATCGGCTTTGCTTCTGCTGAACCGTTTTATGAATTAGAGTCCTCGTTGAGGGAGCAGCGCGCGAAAGGCCATACATCTGGTTTCGAACATCAAGTGATCGAAGAGCGGATATATCCAGAAAGAACCTTTGAAAATCCGCAAACAATCATTGCGATCGCTCTGGCATATCCGACAAAAATCAAAGAGAAAGTGCCGCGAGATGAGAAACGGGGGATGTTTGCCCGCGCCTCTTGGGGGATCGATTACCATGATATTTTACGTGATCGCTTAGAAAAATTGATCCAGTTTATCAAAGCGCAAGCAGAGAATCTGGAAGAAGCAGAAAGCTGGCGGTTTGCCCCGCAAGTGGATACCGGTGAGCTGGTGGATGTGGCAGTTGCACAGCGTGCTGGTTTGGGGTTTATTGGCCGCAATGGCTTATTGATCACGGAAGAATTTGGTTCTTTTGTTTATTTAGGCGAGATCGTCACCAATATTTCCTTCGAAACAGATGAAGCGGTACCCTTTGGCTGTGGGGATTGTATGCGCTGTGTTACTGCCTGTCCTACAAAAGCGCTCTTAGGGGATGGGCGAATGAACGCACAGCGCTGCCTTTCCTATCAGACACAAACAAAAGGCATGATGCCTGAGGAATATCGTAAAAAGATGCATAATGTCATCTATGGCTGTGATATTTGTCAGTTGGTCTGTCCCTACAATCGAGGCAAGGATTTCCATTTTCATCAGGAAATGGAACCGGAAGTAGAAACCGTTTATCCTAAGTTGCAGCCAATGCTTTCTTTATCAAATAAAGCTTTTAAGAATCAGTTTGGGCATTTATCTGGTTCTTGGCGCGGGAAGAAACCATTGCAGCGTAATGCGATCATTGCCTTAGCAAATCTGGGAGATCGCACCGCATTGCCAGCCATCTGGCGGTGTGCGACAGAAGACGTCCGACCTGTCATCCGTGGAACAGCCTATTGGGCCATTGGACAATTAGGCATCAAAGAACCCGAACAATGGCTAGAACGCTTACAGCAATGCGAAGAACTAGAACCAGAAGAAGAAGCACGCGTTGAACTACAAGCGGCGATCGAACGCTTAAAAACGATCGTGGCATCCTCCGGTGCAGATCGGAAAAACAAGTCAGTTGATTGATTGCGTGCTAGGCGGAACTCCATAAGCACGTGAGCAATCGTACAAAAAATTAAAGCACGCGATTTTTTATAATAAAGAGCCGAGCAATGTTTAGAATACGTCAACTATGCCGCAAATGCGACATGACCTGAAAAGTCTGGAAGTATTCCGACATTGCTCGGCTATTGGTCGAATGGATGCTATTTTTAGGGGAAGATTTTTCACAGTAGTCTATTTTTTCAGCTTAATCCAGCACATCATCGCTTTCAACGATTTCTTCTGAGTCTAATTCAAAGTCTGGTGCTGGATGGACACGTTCCGGTAATTCCATCTCTAGTTCAGCTGTTTGTTGGTATTCGTTGTCGCTATCAGCAACGTCAATCAATATATCCGTTGGCAGTTCTTGATCGATTCGATAGCCTTGTGCATGGCGCGCATCGAGTAGTTCTAAGAGGTGCTGCCATTCATCTTTGGCAATCACCACGACATCGATTCCTTCTTGATTTTGAATTTCGACAACAGAAGATAGATCAGTCCCAACAGTCTGAATGATTTCTTCTAATGACCATTTTACGTTTTCTAATGAAATTTTTTGTGCCATTTGGATACCCCTTTCTTGTCAATTGACTCTCATTTCATTGTAGCGGGAATTTGGTTGATTGCAAAATAGTATGATCGCAGGTCTATGAAAGGGGTTAAAAAAATGAGAAGAAGAATTGAAGTCTTTTGTGAACAAAGGTAATATGGTATTAAAAGAAATGAGGGAGTAAAGATGAAAGAAAAACAAACGTTTCATGTTAACGGTTACTTAGCACTGATCGTCTTGATCGCCTTAATGATCGGCGGCGGCTATCTCTTTTATGATGGGATTGTCCGCAATGCGGTTTGGGAGTTAGTCATCAGTGTCGTGTTGTGGATCATCGCTATCTTGTTCATTAGTTCATTGACGATTGTGCAGCCGAATCAAGCGAAAGCGATTCTTTTCTTTGGTCAATATTTAGGTACCATTAAAGACAATGGACTCTTTGTGACTGTGCCGCTAACACAGAAAATCAATGTATCACTGAAAGTCCGTAACTTCAATAGCTCTTTATTGAAGGTCAATGATTCTGATGGCAATCCGATCGAAATCTCAGCAGTCGTCGTCTTTCGAGTCGTAGATACGGCCAAAGCATTGTTCGATGTCGATTACTACCAAGATTTTGTTGAGATCCAAAGTGAAACAGCGATTCGCCATATCGCTACCCAGTATCCTTATGACACTTTTAATGATGATGATTTGACTTTGCGAGGCAATACCAATGAAGTTTCTGAAGAACTGGCACAAGAACTGCAAGAGCGTTTAGCGGTAGCCGGTGTCGAGGTGATCGAGACGCGGTTGAATCACTTGGCGTATGCCACTGAGATCGCTAGTGCCATGTTGCAGCGTCAGCAAGCCAAAGCAATTTTATCGGCACGACAAATCATTGTTGAAGGAGCGGTCTCCATGACACAAATGGCCTTGGAACAGATCGAAGATGGCCAGGATATTAACTTTACTGACGATCGAAAAGTCCAATTGATCAACAATTTACTCGTATCGATCATTACTGACAAAGGCACTCAACCTGTGATCAATACAGGCGATGTGAAAGAAAAGGCGGTGTAATCAAATGAAAAAACTTTACATCAAGCAAAAAGTCTTCAGTATCGGTGAAAAATTTACTGTCATGGATGAGCAGCAAAAGCCGCGCTATTTTGTCGAAGGGAGTTTCATGAAGATTCCTAAAAGCTTTGCGATTTATGATGAACGACAACAGCAAATCGGTGAAGTCACAAAGAAAGTGTTTAGTCTATTGCCCAAGTTTTTTGTTGAGGTACATGGAGAAGAAGCAATTGTTCTAGAAAAAGAATTCACGCTTTTCAAAGCGCGTTATTCCATCCATGCCCAAGGAATTGAAATTCAGGGGAATTGGTGGGACATGGACTTTGTCGTCAATCGACAGGGACGTCAAATTGCTGAGATTCATAAACGATGGATCTCATGGGGGGATACCTATGAAGTAACGGTTTATGAGGAAGATCTGGAGGACTTGATTATTTGTCTCGTCATTGCCATCGATCGCGTAAAAGCCGATGATGGTGCAGCTGCGAGTTCTGCCAGTACTTAAACAGAAAATGAAAGCAACGATGGAAAAGGAGACGAAAAGATGTACGGATCGATAGAAGCAGGCGGTACAAAATTTGTTTGTGCGATTGGTGATGAAGAAATGACCATTAAAGAACGGGTCAGTTTTCCCACCACCACACCAGAAGAAACAATGGCATTAGTGATCGATTTTTTCAAAAAGTATGAAGACCAGTTAGTGGGGATCGGTATTGGTTCCTTTGGCCCAATCGATATCCATCGAGATTCCGCAACGTATGGCTACATTACCTCCACACCCAAATTAGCTTGGCAGAATTTTGATTTTGTAGGTACGATGAAACAAGCCTTTCCCATCCCCATTGCTTGGACCACAGATGTCAATGCTGCAGCTTATGGGGAATATGTTTTCGGTAAAGGAAAAGGACTATCCAGTGTAGTTTATTATACGATCGGCACCGGTGTTGGCGGCGGTGCATTACAAGATGGCCGCTTTGTTGAGGGATTCAGCCATCCGGAAATGGGACATATGCTGGTAGTGCCTCATCCTGATGATTCATTCGAAGGCAGCTGTCCATTTCATGGCAACTGTCTCGAAGGGATGGCCGCAGGTCCAGCGATTGAAAAACGCTTAGGAAAGAAAGGACAGGAACTGTCTGAAGATGAGCCTTTCTGGAGCATCGAAGCTGAATATATCGCGCAATGCGCCTACAACACTACATTGATGCTTTCACCGGATGTCATTATTTTTGGTGGTGGCGTAATGAAGCAGCGTCACATGGTGGAAAAGGTTCATCAAGCTTTTGAACGATTGGTCAACGGCTATGTCAAAACACCAGCAGTTGCAGACTACATCGTGACACCTGAATTAGAAGACAATGCAGGAACATTAGGCTGTCTGGCACTAGCACGAGAAGCTGTGTTACATTCCTGATACATGTGATCACACCAAAACATTGGTGTGATTTTTTTGTGATTGAAGGGATTATTTGGCAGGTAAGAGCAGAATGCGTATACTTAAGCAGAGGTGGAAAGAGATGAAAATTGCAGTTCGTAAAAGAAAAATCGGGAATATCCCAGTATTGGAAGTCGTTCCAGAACATTTGATCTATGAACCGTTGCCGTTGATCATTTATTATCATGGTTGGCAAACGAGTAAAGAATTGGTACTGACGCAAGGTCGAAAACTAGCACGGGAAAACTTTCGTGTGATTTTACCTGATGCCGCCAATCATGGCGAACGAAAGACCCAACTATCCGAGATTCCTTCATTGATTTTCTGGCAAAGCATTCATACCAACTTATTTGAGTTTTCTTATTTGGTGGATTTCTTTGAAAATCTAGGCTTGGTAAATAGGCAAATCGCTGTAGGAGGCGTTTCAATGGGAGGGATGACGACTTGCGGCTTGCTATCCCAACATCCGGAGATCACCGCTGCTGCGTGTGTGATGGGCTCGCCATCGATGATCGGTTACCGTGAACGGATCCAGAAACATGCGGGTGCTGCAGGTTTCTTTGTCCCAGATGACTATCAGTTGCTACTGGGATGGATCGAAGCTTATGATCTCCAGACGCAACCAGAAAAACTAGCTGGACGTCCATTGTTGTTCTGGCATGGGACGGAAGATGAGAAAATCCCTTACGCCGATGTAGAAACCTTTGTGCAAGGGAATCCAGAAGCGAATCTGACATTTATCTCTCGCGAAGAACGACATTTAGTTCGTGGAGAGACCATGGATCAGGTAACGGCCTTTTTTGTTGAACAATTAGGAAAAAGCACTGATTCACTCTGACAACAAAAAACGACAGGTATCTAGGTAAGCAAAGGGATTGTGTGGTTATGTACAAGCATAAAATTCGTGTTCTTCATTTTTCTTTTTTATACTGTAGGGTGGAAAAAAGGAGGAATGACTGTGAACTATCGCGTTTTATTATTTTATAAATACACGACCATCGAAGATCCAGAAAGTTTTGCGAAAGAGCATTTAGCCTTTGGGAAAGAGATCGGTATCAAAGGTCGAATTCTTGTTGCGAAAGAAGGAATCAACGGAACGCTTTCTGGAACGATTGAAGCAACGGATGCCTATATGGAAAAAATGGAAGCGGACCCCCGTTTCAAAGGAATCTACTACAAAATCGATGAGGTGGAAGAACACGCCTTTAAAAAATTGTTTGTTCGACCGCGAAAAGAATTGGTGTCATTGAACTTAGAAGATGATATCGATCCTTTAGAACTAACCGGAAAGTATCTAGAACCGAAAGATTTCAAAGAAGCGTTGTTGGATGAAAATACCGTAGTGATCGATGCGCGGAATGATTATGAATACGATCTTGGTCATTTTCGAGGTGCGGTCCGTCCCGATATCCGCAGTTTCCGTGAATTGCCTCAATGGATCATTGAGAACAAAGAGAAATTCATGGATAAAAAAGTGGTCACTTACTGCACAGGTGGGATTCGCTGCGAGAAATTCTCGGGCTGGTTGTTGCGAGAAGGATTCCAAGACGTAGCACAACTTCACGGGGGAATTTTTGCTTATGGCAATGATCCAGAAGTTCAAGGAGAGTTGTGGGACGGTAAGATGTATGTCTTTGATGAACGTATCAGTGTTGAGATCAATCATGTCGACAAGACCGTGATCGGTCGCGATTGGTTCGATGGCACACCATGTGAGCGTTACGTCAATTGTGCAAATCCAGAGTGCAATCGTCAGTTCCTCACTTCGGAAGAGAATCAAGCGGCACACTTAGGCGGCTGCTGCTATGAATGTGCCGCCAATGAAAACAATCGTTACGTCATTGAGCACAATATCTCTCAAGAAGAACAAGCAGCAGTTTTAGCACAACTAGCGTCTGAAGTGACGGTTTAAAAAGATCCTGAAAAGGATCTTTTTTTGTTCTTTAATTATCTGAAAAATCAAACGATTCCAATTGATTTTTTTAACAAATTTCACTTTAAAAAAGGCAAGCTCCTCGCATATTTGTTTGATTTGGAGTAAACTATACCTAATTGTCAGATAGGAAAGAGGAATAGAGATGAAAATTGTTATTGCTGGTGCTGGTGCCATGGGCAGCCGATTTGCCATTAAATTAAAAAGAGGCGGCAACGATGTAACGTTGATCGATGGTTGGCCAGCGCATATCGAAGCGATCCGTACCAATGGACTACAAGCAAATTTGGATGGAGAAGAAATCACAGAATCTTTCCCCATTTATCCACAGTCCGAAGTAACGGCGGATACGCCAGCGGATCTGATCATTGTTTTTACAAAAGCGATGCAATTAGACCAAATGATGCAAGACATTGCTTCACTAATCGGTGATCAAACAAGAGTACTTTGCTTACTTAATGGCATTGGACATGAAGATACAATTGAAAAATATGTCGCTACCGATAAAATTTTCTTAGGAAATACCCTATGGACAGCAGATTTGATTGGACCTGGGCAAGTTCGATTGTTTGGGGAAGGATCGGTTGAACTGCAAAACATTGGTGAAGGCAAAGAAGCAGCGGCCAAAGAACTGGCTGAGGTACTAACTGCTTCTGGATTGAATGCGTCATACTCTGAAAATATTCGCTATTCAATCTATCGTAAAGCCTGTGTCAATGGTACATTGAATGGTTTATGTTCAATTTTGGATGTCAACATTGCACAGTTTGGAAATACAGCCACTGCACGACAAATGGTGCAAACCATTGTTGGAGAATTCGCAGCTGTTGCGGCTCATGAATCGGTAGAACTAGATGTTCCAGAAGTCGTTGCCCATATTGAAAAAACCTATGATCCTGCAGGTATTGGCTTACACTATCCTTCCATGTATCAAGATTTGATCAATAATCATCGTAAAACGGAGATCGATTACATCAACGGGGCTATTTCGCGTAAAGGTCGAAAATACAATGTTCCCACGCCTTATTGCGACTTCTTGACCCAATTGATCCATGCCAAAGAAGATGTGCTTGAAGCGAAGTAGTAGTAAAAATAAAAAACTATGATATAAGTCTAATAATAAAAGATCCGAATCATCTATGTAATGCCCTGGTAGTTTAGGAGAACATCGTCACACATTTTGGACGTTCAGGAGCAATCAAACATTTATGGTCCGGATCCTTTTTTTTGTTCATATCGTAGTGACTTTAATTCAATTGACGATAAAGAATTTTTCCTGCTATTGCTTATTACAAATTTTACTTGTGATTAATTAACTTTTTTTGAAAAGTGACGGTATTGAGTAGGAGTCATCTGCATTTTGTTTTGAAAGAGCTTGAATAAGGAGGGCGTACTCTTGTAACCTAAATTTTCAGCGATAGTATCAATAGTCATGGAAGATTCTCTAAGTAATCTTTGTGCTTCAATCAAACGTTTTTGGTCGATCATTTCTTGAAAAGTCGCGCCAGTTTTTGTCTTGAGCATATTACCTAAATAGTTTTGGTTATAACCAAACTCCGTGGCTAATTTTTTGAGAGTGATAGTTGTGTAATGATCGTTAATATATTTTAAGAGTGCAGCTAAATCATTTCTTTGAGAAGTTAACGACAGTTCATTCAAACTAGGAATTGCTGCTAATTCCAATAAACATGATCCTAAAAGGAGACTTAAGGAACGATGATAGAAGATTTCTTTGAGATAAAATTTGTGAATCATCAAGAATAAAAGCTGATTGATGATCGCGTGTTCTTTTAAATCAAAAACTAAAAAAGTATTATGAACACTATCCTTTTTAGCAGCATTCAAAAAGAAGTCCGTGACTGGATTACTTGAAGCGGGCAAGTGGTTCAAGAGCTCTGTTTGTAAAGTATGTTTGTCAATTAAAATATTGAGAATCAAATCATCTTTTCCTACATAATCAATTTGCTGAATCACTTCAGTGTCCATAATAATCAATTGCTGTTCAGTGAACCTCCATGCCTCCCCGTTTATTTTTTGCCGACAACATCCTCTTAGAAGGTAATTCATTTCAATGAAACTATGAGTATGAGCAGGCGTATAAGAGTAGCGATGATGCTTATTGATATAAATAGATCCCTCTTCAAAAAAATCATTAACGGGTATTTTTGGAATTACTGATCCATGATAGTCTAAATTCATTTCATTAATATTCTTCCCAGTAGTTCTTTGCTGGGCTTCAATTCGATCTTCTATATCAAAAAGTTTAATCAAACTTTCCATCCGTCAATCACCTAATTTTTTTATATAGTTAGTTCTATATATAAGTTATTCCCAATAAATAGTCAATATTTACTTTGCTATTAAAGGGTTTGTCAGATCAAACAAATAGCCTTTCAAAAAAATTCAAATTTATGACCTGTGAATTTGATAGTAAAGACCTACATTTTTGAAATTGTACCATTTTATGTAAGCGTTTAATATAACCCTATGAACAAGAAAGGGTGTTTCAAATGGACACAAATGGAAAGCAGCAATCATTAGTGAAAAAGTATTCTCTTTTAGCAACTGCAGCCGGTGTAGGTTCTATGTTGGGTTCTGGATGTATCGTCGGTCTCTCGGCAACTATACCGGTTTGGCAAAAAGGGTTGAACTTATCTGCGGGACAAGTTGGATTAATCTCTGGTGCACTAACCTTTGCAATTGCGTTCGGCTCTTTGTTTGCAGGGCAAATTACAAAAATCTTCGGCCTGATTCGAGCGTTCAACTGGATCAATTTGTTTTATGCTATTGGAGCAGCAATTTGTGTATTTTCAGGAAATTTTGTGGCTTTATTATTAGGAGTCATCGTCATGGGGATTGCATCTGGGGCGGATTTACCAATCAGTTTAACCGTTGTCTCTCATGATGCACCAGATGAAAAAACTTCTGCAAGTTTAGTATCTTCGACACAAATATTTTGGCAAATTGGTATTTTTATTTCTTATATTTGTTCTTTCTTACTTTCCGGAGTCAATGGAGTTTTGGGAGCGCGTATTGTTTTTGTTATTTTATTGGTCTTTTCAATCTTTGCGTGGGTTTGGCGGACAGTCTCAAAAAAATTTCGGATGTTCCACGAAGAAGGTGCAGCACGTCAGTCTGCGTTGAATCTGGTTAGCAATCAACAAAAAATTTCACTAAAAGAGATTTTTAGTGGGAATAATGCAAAAATTTATCGCAACTTTTTCTTCGCTATTTTAGTCTTTTATGTTTGTTGGAATTTGTTAGCGAATACATGGGGACAATTTCAGACATACGCTTTGACTAATGCTGGTGCTACACAAATGCAAGCAACAGGGCTAGGTATTGTGCTGAATATCATTTCTTTAGTGACTACGATTATCTTTGCTTCAGTAGCGGGTGGAAAGCATCGGAATAAAGCATTTTTTGTTGGCGCTTTTGTTCAATTCATGGCAATGGTTGGTATGGCAGTTATTGGCGGTAGTGCAGGATTCATCGCATTGGCGATAACGATTGCTTTTTATAATTTTGGAAATCCATTAGCAGGGGAAGCCATCTATAAAGTTTGGACTCAAGAATCATTTCCAACAGAATCTCGGGCATTCTTACAAGGCATTATCAATGGTTTTTCACGGTTGTGTTGCGGATTGTTTGCCTTTGTCACACCATTTTTGGTATCGCCAAACAATATTCAATTTTCGATGTATGGCTTTGCGGCGATTGTTCTAGTAGCAGCTATTGCAGGAGCTGTCATGATGAAATTGCAAAAAGGAGCTAAAACGAGAGCAAACAGTCGAAGAGATTCTAATCTAGCTGATTTAGTAAAGTAGTTGATCGATAGAATATAAATGAGTAAACGAAAGGAACGGATAATAGTGATAACAAATGAACGGCCACGATGGATCTGGTATGCTGGCGATTTTGAAATACGTCAAGGACTTTTACAAAATTTTTCTAGAGAAGAACGAGGATACGATTGGCCAGCTTACTGGTATATTGATGACTGCCATAAAAATGTAAAATTTAAACGTGAATATGAATTACAAAGTCCCACGACATTTGTTGTATATGCAACAGGGATTGGCTTTGTAGAAGTGAATGAAGTGAAATATTCTTTTGAACAAGAGATTGTCTGTCAACCCGGTTTTAATAAGATTAGGGTGAATGTAGGGAATCCAAACGGTTTGCCAGCCATCTATATTGAAGGAGAAAGAATCAAGAGTGATGAAGGCTGGTATTGCAGTAACTTTGTTGAAGAAGCTCCAGTAGGATGGAGCAATCTTTATATGAATAAAGAGCAAGACCCTAATAAAGTCTATTATGAAATAGAAACTTGTTTCCCTGTTTCGAAGACGGCGGTTGCTGGCGGCACGTTGTTTGATTATGGACGGACGATTTTCGGTTCATTAATGATCGATAAATTGTTGTCGGAGATACCGATATCTATTTGCTATGGAGAATCAGAAGCAGAAGCATGTGATAGTCAAATGTGTTATTACAAACAGGAAAATGTAAGAAAAGAAACAAACATTCGCAAACGTGCTTTTCGTTATCTTTTCATTCCTAATATAGCACCAGAAGCAATTGATATTCGTGCGATGCATGAATATCTTCCCTTACACAATCAAGCCACATTCAAATCAGATGACTCTGTGATGAATCGAATATGGGATATATCTATAGAAACCTTTACATTGTGCAGTGGGCTTTTCTTTATTGACGGAATCAAACGAGATCGCTGGATCTGGTCAGGGGATGCTTACCAAAGCTATTTTATCAACCAATACTTATTCTTTGATGAAGATATCAATAAGCGAACGATCATGGCATTGCGAGGTCAAAATGAAGTAAAACAGCATATGAATACAATTGTTGATTATTCCATTTTATGGATCATAGGGATTGAAAATCACTATATGATGTCTGGGGACAGCTCATTTCTTGCACAGATTTATTCGAAAATGGTGACTATGATGGACTATCTTGAAAAACAAACCCATGAGTTAGGATTTATTTATGGTCGCGAAAAGGACTGGATTTTTATTGATTGGTCTGAAATGGATAAGGAAGGGACATTGGCAGCGGAACAAGTCCTGTTATTGAAAGCATACAAAGCTATGACTGTTTGTGGCTCTATCTTGAATCGTGATATTGATCACTATGTGACAAGATATGAACAGTTGAAAGCTAATTTAATGAGTTATTTCTGGGATGAAGAAAAAGGGGCATTTATTGATTCTTATCTATCTGGAAAGAGAAATGTGACACGCCATGCCAATATTTTTGCGGTCTTATTCGACTTTGTAGATGAAACGAAAAAGCAACAAATTTTGAAAAATGTATTGCTTAATGATGAAGTCACTCAAATCACAACTCCTTACTTCAAATTCTTCGAACAAGATGCCCTTTGTAAACTGGGACAGACAAGTCAAGTACATGAGATTATTCTTGACTACTGGGGTGGAATGGTGGAACAAGAAGCGGTTACTTTCTGGGAGGAGTATATTCCTGGAGAAAGTGGAAATGCTATTTATGAAATGTATGGGGATCCTTTTGGGAAAAGTTTATGTCATGCATGGGGAGCCAGTCCTATCTACTTATTAGGACGTTATTTCGCAGGAATTCAACCTATTCGACCAGGTTATGAAACATTCTTAGTTGACCCTAAGCTCGATTCTTTTCATCAATTAACGTGTATATTCCCAGTTAAAGGTGGCTGGGTGAAGATTGAGAAGACAGATACGTGCTTAACAATTTGTACAAATCGAGACGGTGGGATCTTGCGGATAGATGGAAAAGAGCAGCCAATGTTTGCCAATCAACCTGTAAGTTATGAGGTTGTAAAAAAGGTCTAAGCTGGATTCATCAAAGAAAGGAAGAAAGCAATGAATAGTGATCGGTTAAAAGTGTCTGAAAAACTCGGATTTGCCTTAACAAATCTAGGGAATATCCCTATTATGACACTATTAAATACGTATTTGTTAATTTTCTATACGGATGTCATTGGTGTTAATCCAGCTTTGGTAGGAATGTTATTCCTTGTTTCGAGACTTTTAGATGGCGTTAGTGATCCACTTATTGGTTTTGTGATTGATCGTTTTCCAAGAACAAAGATAGGGAAATACAAACCTGTGTTGATTTTAGGAGTCATCATCTGTTGCTTAAACTATTTGCTTGTTTGGTTTTCGCCTCTCCTATTTCCAGCTCAAAAAATCATTGCTATTAGTATTTCTTACATCCTTCTAGGAATTACTTTTGATTTTATGGATATTCCTTTGAATAGTTTAATCCCCGTACTGACGCAAGAGGATGAAGGGCGTAATCAACTTTCATCAATCAAAGGGATTTCATATACGGTAGGTCCAGCTATCTTAAATGTAGCAGCACCTTTGGCAATCGCAGCTTTTGCAACGTCTTTGAAAGGATACGTTTTATTGATTGTAGGGACGGTACTAGTTGTTCTATTTTTTACGATTGTAGGGACGTTGATGGTAAAGGAAAGAGGGACGGAAGCTGCCTATGTAACAAAGCCGGTAAAAGAAAAATATACAATGAAGGATGCGTTATCTGTATTCAAACTGCGTCCAGTTGTTTCATTGTTTCTAGCAATGCTATTCATTACAGCGGCAACGAACATCTTCAATGGTTCACTTCTATATTATCTTAGTTATATTATTAGCAACCCTAAATTATTGAGTGCAGCCAGTTTCTTAGGTATGCTGGGGGCATTGGCAGCAGGGCTTCTGGTTCCAAAATTATCGCAGCGATATGGAAAAAAACATCTGTACATTACAGGTTTGGTATTGATTTCATTATGTATGCTGGGATTTCTGGTCATCAATCATCACTCAGCCGTTTTCGTTTTATGCTATTGCGGGGTGCAATTTGCATTAGGGTTGACGAATACACTGCAATACAGTATTTCGGCCGATAATGTTGATACGATAAGAAACGAATTAGACATAGAGGCGACAGCATTGATTGCTTCTCTCACTTCATTAATCATGAAATTTGCGATGGCTATAGGTGGTGCTGTTCCGGGATTTGTGTTAAGTTTTACCGGCTATGCAGCGAATCAGTCACAATCAAGCACTGCGGAAAAAGGGATTTTATTCGTGACTTTCGTTATCCCGCTGATTTTATATGTAGTGACGATCGCTGTGTTCAGCAGTGGTTTTAAAAGTAACAAAATTAAAAGTTTGCATGTGCAAAAACGAAAAACAATGAACTAAGAGCGAAGTAGCATTTTCATTAAAACGATCTTAAAGCGAGAAAAATCTATCTTGAAGATGGAAAGAAATAAATCCATTCTCCGGATAGATTTTTTCTGCTATTGTTATTCGACTAGCTATACGGATGCTTCGCAGGAAGAAGTTTTTGTTTACAGTATCCTCCCTCAACCTTCAGGCAAATCTGCCATGTATCTTTCGGTTCCTTGAAAGACGGCCAATTGTTCTACACCGAAGGAGCACAGCATCTGGCTCATTTCGGCAAATAACAAGCGATAATCACTGGACTTATGCGCATCTGAACCTAGTGTAAAGAGTTTGCCCCCCACACTTTGATAGAGCGGGATCGCATATTCGTAAAGTGATGCATTTTGATAAGGACCAAAGCTTTTGGCATTGACTTCAAAAGCTAGCTCGCGAGCGACGACTTTCTTGAAAATAACTGTCAGTTCTTTTTCGAAATGCTGTGCAAGTTCTTCTGCTGTAAAGTCGAAGCGCCGCAACCCGTAGTCAAAATGGGTCAGGATATGTCCGTCAGAAAAAGTATCTAAAACTGTGGCCATCTGATCAAAATAAGACTTGACGACGGTAAGTTTGTCTTTCTCCAATACGGCATCATCCATATAGTCAAAGGAACCGTTTTGATGGATGCTGACTAACTTCAGGTCATAAGGATGCTGATCCAGATAGTCGCGTATTTGTGTTTCTTGCCCAGGAACGACACCGATTTCGATCCCTTTCAAAAGTTTCGTTGCTGTTTGTTCCTGTAAAGTCTGATGGCATTGTTGAAGCTGTTCATAATCGGGAATATCATCGCGATAATTTGAATAAGGGTTCTTGAGATCAAAGTGGTCAGTCGCCACAAAAAATTCCGGTTGAAAAGCTAAATAATTTTCGAAGCGTTCTTCTGAATCAAAAGATAAAAAAGTATGCAAATGCTGATCGTAGTAATTCATAATAACCTCCTTTTTGTACAAGATACCATAAAAAGCGAGAAACGACTATTTTTTCATAAAAAATCAGAAAAGCATTTCGTACAAAAATTCTTTGTTCTATAATGGATGAGAATGGAAGCAAAGGAGTAAATAGCAGTATGAGTATGTATCTTGAGATTCCGGAATTTGAAAGCGATTTTCGCTTTCGGACATTCCTTAATGATGGGCTGACGATCGTTTATCCCCATGTACATAAAGAAATCGAGCTGATTTATGCGAAACGAGGAAAAGTCAATATTGGGGTAGCTGATGAGATCATTGAGTTGGAAGAAGGCGAGCTGTACATTTTTGCCAGTGGCCAGCCCCACTATTTTTTGGCTTCTCCAGAGAGTGAGCGTTATGTGTATCAGTTTGATTTCGCACTGTTTGATGAAACCATTTTGCGAGAAAAAGAACTTTCTTTAAAAACACTTTTTGACGAGGGGGAACCCCACAGCAAGCATTGGCCAGTCAGTTTTACCGAAAAAATCACAGGATTGTTGATCGAACTCTACCAGTTAGAAGAAGAGCAAGTAGCTGGTAAACGCTATTTGACTATGGGTTTTTTGTATCAGTTGATCGGCGAATGTTATCAAGGGTTGCCGCCGCGTGCCAAAAAGATCGCTCCTTTAAAACGTTCTGCAGCTCAATACAAAGAAACGCTGCAACGTCTGGATGAAGTGTTTGAATATATTGAATCCCATTACCAAGATGTCTTAACGATGGAAGAAACAGCGAAGCATGTTGGATTCAGTCCCCATTACTTTACCCGCTTTTTTAAGACGAATACTGGAAAAACATTCATGCAGTTTCTGACGGAATACCGGATCAATCAAGCCAAATTCATTTTGGCAAACGAGAAACTTCCAATGGCAGAAGTAGCGGAAAAAGCCGGATTTGCCAGTGTCAAAACGTTCCATCACGTGTTCAAAGAGACCGTAGGACAATCCCCATTGCAGTATCAGAAACAATTAAATAATTGAATACTTGATGAAAGCTAGATCAACGAGCCAATCTTGTCAATCACTCGAACCCTTGAACAAGCGCAATTTTTAAGCGATTGTTCACTGTTTGTTTGGGTGCTTTTATTTGGTGTGAAGGAGTCTTTGATTCGTTTTAGTGAGAGTTCCATAAGATAAATTTCGGGAATTTTTTAAGAGGAAATTGGGAAGAACCTGTCAAATCCTTTCGCTATAATGAATGAGTAGAAAATAATAAGCGTTTTCAGGAGGAAAGAGATGACAGTAAGAATTGGAATCATTGGTTGCGGTGGGATTGCGAATGGCAAACACATGCCGGCATTATCACAAGTAAAAGAAGCGGAAATGGTCGCATTTTGTGATTTGATCGTCGAACGAGCAGTGGAAGCTAAAACAGCTTTCGGTACAGAAGATGCCCAGGTATTCAGCGACTACAAAGAAATGTTAGCAGAAGCTGAATTAGATGTTGTGCATGTTTGTACACCAAATGCTTCTCACGCGGAATTGTCCATCGCAGCATTAGAAGCAGATTGCCATGTAATGTGCGAAAAACCAATGGCAAAAACGACAGAAGAAGCAAAAGCAATGATCGATGCCGCTAATCGAACAGGCAAAAAATTAACGATCGGTTATCAAAATCGTTTTAGAAAAGATTCCCGCTACTTGCACGAGGTTTGTGCGGAAGGACAATTAGGCAATATCTATTTTGGGAAAGCCCATGCCATCCGTCGTCGTGCAGTACCAACTTGGGGTGTCTTTCTAGACGAAGAAGCTCAAGGCGGGGGACCATTGATCGACATCGGTACGCATGCTCTTGATTTAACATTGTGGATGATGAATAACTACCAACCTAAATTTGTTGTCGGAAAAGCTTACCATGAATTATCTCAGACAAAGAATGCGGCGAACGCTTGGGGGTCATGGGATCCAGAGAAGTTTTCGGTAGAAGACTCTGCTTTTGGATTTGTCGTGATGGAAAATGGCGCAACGATTTTCTTGGAAGCTAGCTGGGCGTTGAACAGTTTAGATGTCAAAGAAGCAAAAACAACATTGATGGGCAGCAAAGCTGGCGCGGATATGAATAATGGCTTAACAATCAATGGCGAAGATCATAGTTTGTTGTATGAAAAAAATATTGAGTTGGAAACTGGTGGTGTCGACTTCTATGAAGGGGACGGCGAAACGCCTGAAATCTTGGAAGCACAATCTTGGATCAACGCCATCATCAATGACACAGAACCTGTGGTCAAGCCGGAAGAGGCAATGGTAGTTACTGAGATTTTAGAAGCAATCTACAAATCCTCAGCAACTGGCGAACCGGTCTACTTGTAAAAGCAGTCGCTAAAAAGGAGCAAAGCATGAAACCAAAAATCGGACTACAGTTATGGAGCATCCAAGAAGCGTGTAAAGAAGACTTGTTCCAAGCACTTGAAAGTGTCAAAAAAAGCGGGTATGACGGAGTCGAATTCGCGGGTTACTACGGTTATTCCGCAACAGAGGTCTCAAACGCGCTAAAAGAATACGACTTGGGAGTTGCTGCTTCTCATCTACCCTTTGAAACATTGCGGGATCATTTTGAAGCAACACTGGCCTATGAAAAAGCGATCGGGAATCACCGACTCGTGGTTCCATATGCTTCATTTGAGACATTCGCAGAATGGCAACAGTTTGCCCGAGAGTTTGCAGAAGTTGCTAAGAAAGCAGCTGCTCAGGGCTTTGAATGCTACTATCACAATCATGCCCATGAATTTACCGAGATTCCTAATAAATCAATGATTGAAGAATTGTTAGCTGAAAATCCAGCACTTAAATTAGAAGCAGATCTTTATTGGATCGCTTATTCCGGCACTGATGTTTTCACTTGGTTGAAAGAACATCAAGAGTCCGTTGGTCTTTTGCATATCAAAGATATGCAGGAAGAACCAAAAGAAAGCACAGAAATCAATAATGGCATTTTACCTATCAAGGACTATGTCACAGTTGCGCAACAATTCCAATTGCCTTGGTTGATCGTGGAACAAGAAGCGTTCCAAAAATACGCACCTTTAGAAGCGACGGCCATCGATTATTTGCAATTAAAAGCTATCGTTGAGGAGGTTTACCAATGATCCATGTCACTGTTTGGAATGAATTTAGACACGAAAAAACAGATGAAACCGTTCAGGCAATGTATCCCGAAGGAATCCACGGACAAATCGCTGCCTTTTTGCAAGCAGATGATTTTCAAGTTCGCACAGCAACCTTGGATGAACCAGAACACGGATTAACAAACGAAGTATTAGCTGATACCGATGTGCTCGTTTGGTGGGGGCATATGGCCCATGATGAAGTACAAGACGAAATCGTTCAGCGCGTTCAACAACGGGTGTTAGAAGGAATGGGTCTGATTGTCCTCCATTCTGGTCACTTCTCAAAAGTCTTCAAGAAATTGATGGGCACTTCCTGTGACTTGAAATGGCGCGTGGATGATCAGCATTGTCGAATTTGGAATATCAACCCGAGTCATCCAATCGTAGAAGGTGTCGGCGAATTTATTGAACTTGAGAAAGAAGAAATGTATGGGGAACACTTTGACATCCCAACTCCAGACGAATTGATCTTTGTTAGCTGGTTCCCAGGAGGCGAAGTCTTCCGCAGCGGCTGCACCTTCCGTCGTGGCAATGGCAAGATCTTTTATTTCCAACCTGGGCATGAGACGTTTCCGAGTTATTACAACGAAAAAGTACAAAAAGTTATCAAAAACGCGGCACGTTGGTGCGCACCAACAGAAAATACGTACCCAACGTACGGCCATTATCAAGCCAATGAGGAGGTAGGCAAATGAAATTAGGAGTATTTACGCCATTATTCAATCATTTAACGTTTGAAGAAATGATCACAGAAGTTGCAGAAAAAGGATTGCAGACAGTTGAGATCGGTACAGGAGGTTCTCCAGGCAATGCCCACTTGGATATCGATAAGTTGCTTGCTAGTGAAGCAGACCGGAAAGAATATTTAGCTAAATTAGCCGACAAAGGACTAGAAATCTCGGCGTTAAGCTGTCACAACAATCCCATTTCGCCTTTAAAAAATGAAGCGCAGGAAGCAGATGAATTATTACGCAAAACGATCAAGCTGGCCAGTTTGATGAATGTCCCTGTCGTCAATGGATTCTCTGGTGTTTCGGGAGGAAATGCAACAGACACGCAAGTCAACTGGCCTGTTCTGCCATGGCCAACGGAATACGATGATAATTACAACTATCAATGGGAGCAAAAGCTGATCCCTTATTGGAAAGAAATCAATACCGAGGCAGAAGCTGCTGGTGTAAAAATCGGTATTGAGCTGCATGGCGGATTCTTGGCTCATACGCCTTATACGATGTTAAAACTTCGCGACGCTGCAGGTAAAGCAATTGGTTGTAACCTTGATCCAAGCCATTTGTGGTGGCAAGGGATCGATCCAGTGGCAGCAGTCAAGATTTTAGGTGAAGCAGATGCGATTCATCATTTTCATGCCAAAGATACGTATCTTGATCAAGATAATATCAACATGCATGGGTTGACAGACATGCAGCCATACAGCAATGTCAAAACAAGAGCTTGGACTTTCCGCTCTGTTGGCTGCGGGCACAGCTTGCAAGTTTGGTCGGACATCATTTCCGCATTGCGGATCTATGGGTATGATTATGTCTTGAGTATCGAGCATGAAGATCCAATCATGTCTGTTGATGAAGGATTGAACCGAGCAATCACTAATTTGAAATCGATTATGATCAAAGAAGAACCATCCGCAATGTGGTGGGTGTAACGAGGAGTATAGAAAATGAGTGCAATCAATTTTGTTGTCATCGGTTATGGCGGTATGGGTGCTTACCATGTGCACAACATCCTGCCGAATGAAAATGAACGGATCCATATTGTGGGAACCTATGATATTTCGGAAGAAAGACAAGCTATTTCACAAGAAAAAGGGCATAAAATCTATAAAAGTTATGAAGAAGTCTTAGCAGATGAAACCATTGAAGCAGTGCTGATCGCAACGCCGAATGATTTGCATAAGGATTTGTCGATCGCAGCCCTCAGAGCGGGTAAGCATGTTGTATGTGAGAAACCTGTTGCTTTAAACACTGCTGAACTAGACGAAATCGTTGCTGTGGCCAAAGAAACAGGCAATACATTTATGGTCCATCAAAACCGTCGCTGGGATCCAGACTTTCTGATCGTTCGCGATTTATATCGTAATAGGCAGATCGGTGATCTTTTCCAAATCGAATCACGGGTCCAAGGTGCAAATGGCATCCCAGGTGATTGGCGCCATGTGAAAAAACAAGGAGGCGGCATGGTATTAGACTGGGGCGTTCACTTGTTGGATCAAATACTTTGGTTAGTGGACAGTCCAGTGAAAGATGTGAAAGCTGACTTAAGCTATATTCTGGGAGAAGAAGTCGACGATGGATTCTTTGCTTTGATCACATTTGAAAATGGTGTCAAAGCAATCGTGGAAGTTGGGACCTCCAATTACACCCAATTGCCTCGCTGGTACATTAAGGGAATTGAAGGAACTGCTACGATCCAAGATTGGGCGTTGAATGGTAAGATGGTTCGGGCAACTGGCCGCGAAGATGTTGCCGCACCTAAACCTGTCCAAGCAGGTGTTGGATTAACGAAAACAATGGCACCGCCATCTGAATTGGCTGCAGAATCAATCCCATTTCCAGAAGCGAAAGCCGATTTTGATCCTTTCTACAAGAATTTTTATCATGTAGTCCGTCACGGTGCTGAACCAATTGTCAAAAATGAAGAAGTTCGCAACGTCATGGAATTGATCGAACGAATCTTTGCCGTAGCCAGCGCAAAATAAGAGCAATCAAGACACAGAAAAACGAATCCCGCCATAGCAAATGATCCCTGTTAAATCTTGCAGTCAAAGGAGAGTTAACAGAGATCATCAAGTGATGCAGGTGATTGTTTGCCTGTGTCTTTTTTTATTCCGAAATATAAAAATTGAAAAGCAGATCCTGCGGGTAATTGCCCCAACGATCGCCAAAAATAGTTAGACCGCCAGCGTTTTCTGCGGTTGCCGGTGCTGCAATTTTGAATGTAAAGAAATCACTGTGATCCAAATCGATCTCGCTTAAGTTATGGTCGGTCAGCTTTTCTCCGTCGATCGAAGTATCAAAACGGTTGATCCGCAGATGTTTCAACAAGCCGTATTGACTGAACTCATCGATCCACCATTGAGGGGTCAATGCCCCCCGTACATCTGAAAAGTTTCCTGGAACAGTATAGGTTCCTAAACAGACATCGTTGATATAGAAAGAAATATCACTCGGCCAATAATTATTGGAAATAGGGAATTCAGAAGCAATCTCCATGCTGATTTCCAGCATTTCGATTTTTTCCCCATTTTTTAGCGGTTTCGGAATTTTGTACTCTAAGAATCCATTGTTTAACCAGATAATACTGGCATCTACTCGTTCTTGTGCCAAAAAGGATTTAGGATCATCCAATGCGCCGATCAGGCGATCTTTTGTAGCCATTCCACAAGAAGCTTCGGCTCTAAAATCAGTGAAGTGACCAATTTTCACAGGTAATGAAGTCAAATTCATTTCTGGAAATACTTTTTCGGGGAAGTTGATGTTGATGAAATCAGTCTTTAAAGCTAGAAACTTCTTTTTCCAATCTTTTCCCGTTCCTTTTTCTAATCTGATCAATTGTGCCTGCTCTAATTTTTTGATGTGCTTGGTCATGAGTGCGTTGCTGATTGCCAGTTTTTCCCCAATCTCACTGATGCTTTTTCTTTCCCCGCCTAACTCTCTCAAAATTGCCAAACGCGTCTCATTGGCTAAAGCTTCATAAACCGGTAAAGAGGTTTTCTCTAAATTTAATTCCATTCTATTCACCTCGTTATACTTTTTTGTTAATTGATTGCGCAGGTTTATTATAACATAACTTGATGATTTTACACTATAGTTAAACGATATAAATATTTTATTTTAGTTGTTAAATAGCTGTTGACAGCGCTTTATTTTGATGTTAATTTAACGGTGTAAACAGTTTGGTTTTTATTGTTGTTGAAAAAAGTAAAGTGAGTTGGAATATCGTTTTACAAATAAGTTAAATAATAGGAGCGTGGAAAAATGAAATTTAGTAAAGCAGCTATAGTAGTAGGGGCGACGTTGCTGTGTGGCATCGTATTGTCAGCATGTGGAAGTGGCGGCGGCAACTCAAGCAAGAGTTCTGAAATTTTGTTATGGTCATCCACAACTGGACCAGATGGGGAGAAAATCAAAAAGACGATTGACGAATACAATGCGACGGATCCGGATTTCAAAGTGAAATTAGTGAGTATGCAAGGGGATACCTTCACCTCAAAACTAACTACAGCAGGTAAATCGGGGAAAGGTGTACCAGATTTGGCTTTAGTCGCTTCAGAAGCACTTCCCACCTATAAGAACCAAGAGATGCTGGATTCTTGGGATGACATGATCAAAGGTACAGAGCTAGATCGCAGCAATTATGTTGAAGCAGCTTGGGATACCGGTACTCTTGAGGACAGCCAGTATGGGATTCCTGCCACCATGGGGTCGTGGGTCATGTATTACAACAAAGATCTGGTAGACAAATACATTCCTGGAGCATTAGATGATGGCATCGTGACTTATGAAGAAATCAATCAGGCAGGTGAAAAAGCAAAAGCAGATGGCGTTTATAGCTTTGGTTATACCTGGGGGATGCAGAATTATTCCAATCTATATCAGCAAATGGGCGGACAATGGCAAGATCAAGATGGCAAAATCAATATCGATAATGAGTATTCGTATAACACGGTACAGGAATTCAAAAATTTGTATGATGCGGGCTACATGGTGCCAGACGGGGAAGATGCCAATAAACTTTTTGCGAATCAACAGTTGATCTTCTTGCCGGAAGGAACGTGGATGTTGAGCAATATGGAAGAAATCAGTGACTTTGAGTGGGGAGAAACCTTTACACCGCAATGGGATGCGGAAAATATCGTTCAAGGATCGGGAGTTGATCAGTTTGCGATGTTTAAGACAAAAGAAGAACGCTCTGATGAAAAGAAAGAGGGAATGGTGGATTTCTTGACTTGGTTGCAGGCAAACCAGTTAGAATGGGTGAAATCTGGCGCCAATCCAACTTCACTAGCGATGCTTGACAATGAGGAATATGTCAAGATGCCGCAATCTTTCTTGTTGAAAACAGAAAAAGGACAGGCGGCGATCTCTGTGAATGCAGTCGATGGATTGTCTTACATTTTTGATGAATACGACAATCGTTCTTGGGACATGATCACTGGAAAAGCCGATATTAAAGATACCTTTGGTGAAATCCAAAAAGTCGTGGAAGAGAAAATGAAATAATCGCAGGGTCTGTGACAAAAGCTGAAGGCAAAGAAGATAGTGATCAGGCATGTCGAGAAGACACATACCAAAAGAGGACTCATATAAGATTTCTCAAAGAGTGGCCTTTTGATCTGGTTAGCTTGGCAACTTACACGAAAGAGCATCTTCCATGCAGAAGTGGTTTTTGTCACAGTCTTTTTCTAGTCGATTTTATCAAGGCATGAAAGGATGCGTAATGTATGAGTAGCAAAAAAAAGCTCAGTGGTTGGCCCGTTTTGTTTATCGGTCCCCACATGATTCTTTTTATTTTATTCTTTTTGGTTCCTGCTGTAATTGGTGTTTATGTTTCCTTTACCGAATGGGATCTTTTTAGTTCACCGATTTTTATTGGTTTAGACAATTTTAAGACGATTCTATTTGATCAAGACTCGCTGTATCATACGCAATTTTTCAATGGGATGAAAAACACGCTATTCTTTGCAGTGATATCAGTACCTCTGTGTATCGCGATTCCATTGCTATTAGCTGTGGCATTGTCCGCAAAGCCAAAGATGATGCGCTTTTTTCAATCGGTTCTTTACTTGCCGACATTGTTTGCCATCTCTGCTGTAATGATCATTTGGGGGTTTCTGTTAAGTAAATCCTTTGGCCCGATCAAAGAAGTTTTTGGGATAGATATCAATTTTGTCGGGACGCAACCATGGGCCTGGATCGCGATTTTGATCGTAACGATTTGGTGGACATTAGGAGGAAATTTGATCATTTATGTAGCTGCGTTGAACGGTGTGCCCAGGGAACAAATGGAGGCAGCCGAGCTTGACGGAGCCAGCAGTGTAGTGAAGTTTTTCCGGATTTCGTTGCCGAGTATTCGGAATCAGCTGATTTTTACAACAGTCATGACGACTATTGCTCAATTCAATATTTATGGACAGCCATTGATGCTGACCGGGGGTGGTCCGAACAATTCGACGAGAGTACTCATGATGTATATTCAAGAGAATGCTTTTGGCAGTAGTACGTCCGTTGCCGGTATGTCATCGGCGATGGCGATTTTACTAGGGATCGTTATCATGATCGTTTCGGTCTTTCAATTTATCATGATCAAAAAATTAGAGAGGTAAGGGGACAGCCATGCGAGAAAATAAAGTAGGAAAAAGAGTCGCATTTATCGTATTAGCTATTGTTTGTATTGTCTGGATTTTTCCTCTGATATGGGCTATTTTTACCTCTTTCAAATCAGATGCTGAGATCCAAAAAGTTGGCTTTAGCCTGATTCCTAAAGAGTGGACTTTCGCAAACTTTTTAGGGTTGTTGCAGGGGAATGATTCATCGCCAGTCTTTCGCTGGTTTTTGAATTCGATGATCATTTCAACAGCCCACACATTGTTGGTGATGGTGATCGTTTCTTTTGCGGCTTATGGCTATACACGGCTGACGTTTAAAGGTCGAGACTTGATTTTTGCATTATTGCTGGGAACGATGATGTTTCCTGGTGTCGTCAATTTGATCCCCAATTTCAAAATCGTGGATACATTAGGCTGGACCAACACGTTTCTAGCCGTGATCGTTCCTGGCGCAGCAGGTGTCTATAACATTTTTCTAGTTCGTCAGTTTATCTTAGGGATTCCTAAAGAATTGGATGAGTCGGCTGTAATTGATGGGGCCAATGAATTTCAGATTTTTTATCATATTATTCTGCCGCTGATCAAGCCGGTTTTAACCGTCGTTGCGTTATTTAGTTTTACTGGTTCGTGGAACGACTTCTTGTGGCCTTCTATCGTTATGAGCGATATTGATAAACTGCCTATCACGCCGGGACTTCAGTTGCTGCAAGGGCAATATATGACGTATCCGGGAGTAGGAGCTGCAGGAGCTCTTTTAGCATTGATCCCGACATTCCTTTTATATTTAGTGGCGCAAAAGAGTTTCATGGAATCAATGTCATTGCAAAGTGGTATAAAATAAATTGTTTTTTGGAGGAACTATGAGCAGAAATGAATACCCTAGACCCCAGTTTCAACGAGAAAACTGGCTGAATTTAAATGGAGAATGGCACTTCGCCTTTGATGATAAAAATGTAGGACTAAAAGAGAAATGGTATCAAGAGGAGGAAGCCTATCCGCATAGAATCAAGGTGCCCTTCGTCTATCAAAGCGAATTGAGCGGGATCAACCAACGAGAACCTCACGATATTGTCTGGTATTACCGGACATTCACAGTGCAGGCAATGGACAGTCAACGTGTAGTCTTGCATTTTGGTGCGGTGGATTACGAGGCGGATGTCTTTGTCAATGGTTGTCATGTAACGAATCATCAAGGCGGTCATACCTCTTTTGAAGTAGATATTACCGATTATTTGGTCGACGGTCAGCAAGCGATAAGTGTGCGTGCATTTGATCCTCATGCAGATGAAAGTATTCCTCGAGGAAAACAATTCTGGGAGACAGAATCTGCTGGTATCTGGTATACGAATTCTACCGGGATTTGGCAGCCAGTATGGCTGGAAGTCGTTTCAGAGACTTATTTGAAAGAAATCAATCTAACTCCAAATTTTGATGAGGGGACCGTGACTGTTGAAACGATCTTGAATCAGTTCCAGCCGCAGTGTGAACTGGACTATCGGATCTCTTTTAAAGAACAGCTAATCGCAGCGGGGAGACTGTCTGCAGATTCGGCAAAAATGAAGTTCAATGCCGATCTTTTTCAGGAACATATTTTCAGAAGCAATTTCCATCATGACGGTTGGTCTTGGACACCGGAAAATCCCCAGTTATTTGATATTAAACTTTCTTTAATCAACGATGGAGAAACAATTGACTACCTGAAAAGTTATTTCGGCATGCGTAAAATCCATACGGAAAACGGCATGGTCTATTTGAACAACAAACCTTACTATCAAAAGTTGATTTTGGATCAAGGGTACTGGCCTAGTGGCCTCTTGACTGCACCGTCAGATGAAGACTTTAAAAAAGACATCTTACTAGCAAAAGAAATGGGCTTCAATGGTTGCCGCAAACATCAAAAAACAGAAGATCCGCGCTTTTTGTACTGGGCGGATCAGTTAGGTTTTCTGGTTTGGGGAGAATGTGCGGCTCCGGCGATTTACAATGAAGATTCTGTTGAACGACTGATGCGGGAATGGACCGAGATCATTGCCAGAGACTTTAGCCATCCCTCCATTGTGACTTGGGTGCCGATCAATGAAAGCTGGGGCGTGCCAAAGATTTCCTTTGACCGAACACAGCAACATTTCTCTCAAGCAATGTATCATTTCTTGCACGCATTGGATAAAACACGATTAGTGATCTCAAATGATGGTTGGGCAATGACAGAAACAGATATTTGCGCCATTCACAACTATGCCCATGGCCAAAAAGAAGAAACTGAGAAATATGATTACTTTAAAGAAACCCTCCGAACTCGCGAAAATCTGATTAAGCGGCTTTCTACTCCGTGGCCGATTTTTGCCAACGGCTTTTCTTATCAGGAGCAACCAATCTTGTTAACGGAATTTGGTGGCATCGGCTTTGATGTATCGGGACAACCAGGTTGGGGGTATACGTCAGTCGACAATGAAGTTGAATTCTTAAAGGACTACCAACGGGTGCTGTCGGCTGTCTATGCTTCAGTAGGGCTCTGGGGATATTGCTATACGCAATTGACCGATGTCGAACAGGAGATCAATGGGTTATTGACTTATGACCGTCAGCCTAAAGTGGACTTGGCAGCAATCAAAGCTATCAATGATCAATTTCATGTTTCTCAAGTTGAATGATATGCAGACGGCAACATTGGAAAGGAGAGACAATGAGAAAAAATGGTATTATTTGTGCATTGATTTTGGCGACTCCTTTCGTAGGAGGTTGCGGTACTTCTCATGAAACGCTGGTTGACGATTTCACAGCGATCATCGACAACGATGGTGCAGACCCGTGGATTTTTCAAGATGAGAAATATTATTATTATACGAAAACTACTGGTAACAACTTAACCCTTTGGCGTTCGGAAAATCTGACTGAAGTAGCAGCGGGGGAGAAAAAAGTCATCTGGGAAATGCCTGCGGAGTTTGAAAGTATCTGGGCACCGGAACTTCATCAGCTGGATGGTACGTGGGTCGTTTATTTTGCGGCCAATCATCCCTCAGAAACCCACCGGATGTATGCACTAGTCAACGAAAACCAGGATCCTTACAGTGATGATTGGCAGTTGGAAGAAATCAAAGGACTGGATGACAAGTTTGCTATTGATGGAACTGTCCTCGAATTAGACGAACAACGGTATTTCCTTTGGTCAGGTTGGGAAGGATATGAAAATATTGCCCAAAATATTTATATTGCTGAAATGATCTCACCTACAGAAGTCATTGGTGAAAAGCAGCTGATTTCGACTCCGGAATACGAATGGGAAATGCGGCAAACGCCGTTGATTAACGAAGCACCTCAAGTGATCATCAAAGAAGATACGGTAAATGTGGTCTATTCGGCTAGTGGAAGTTGGGACAATGATTATGCACTGGGACTTTTGACAATGGATCGCCAAGATGATCCATTAGATACCCGAAGTTGGACGAAAGAATCCGAACCGATTTTTCAGCAGACAGAAACTGTTTTTGGTCCCGGGCACAATGGGTTTGCCAAGTCGAAAGACGGCACCGAAGACTGGTTGATATTTCACGCTGCTCGTTGGGATCATTCTGGCTGGCAACGCTCGATTCGTTTGCAGCCAATCAAATGGGAAGAAAACAAGCTGAAATTAGAAGTTCCTTTAGCGGATAATGAAACACAGAAGCTTCCCAGTGGTGAAGCAAAAAGGATCCGAATGACCGCCAGTGATGCGCTTCTTGAAGGTGATTTAGTAACAGTGACAGACGAGGAAGCATTGATGAAAAAAGTGGTTCAAGGGTTTGAATCGACCGAAGATCGTTTGGTTTTTCAACCAACAATGGGACAGGCTAGTGAAGCGACGGTCATCGTTTATCTTAAAACTCAAGATTATTTGTCATTGAATGAGCCCGTGTATGTTCAACTGAAAACAGATGATGACAGCCAACGTTTGGCGGTCTATCCGTCACAATACTATCAGCCTATCCAAACTACTATGAATTTGAAAGCAGGCACTATCAAAATCGAAGTGTCTTCAGAAATTGGGGTCGACACACTGAGTGTCGATCGGATGGAGATCATACCAAAAGAGGGAGAATAGTTTCTAGAGCTGCTTTCAGTGGTTTAGATATCATAACACTGAAAGCAATGGCGTGGCTCAAATGGCCATGCTGTGATCTGTCTTGTTCAATTTAGGGCTGTTCTTCGATCCGAATGAAGCAAACTAACATCCTAAAGCAGTGTCATGGACAGACGTGCCATGATACTGTTTTTTTTTTGAGTAATTAGGATGAGCCGCTGATAGAGCTCTAGGCCAAGATAGGCAGTTTTCCTTCTTCCATGTATAATAAAGACAAATGGGACGGAGCAAATCGTTTTACAAAGTAGACGTAAAAGTAAATGCAAATGAGGTGAATGGATGAAAACCAGGCAAGAAATGATTCGATCTTCAAACGGCAAAGATCAACTTTATGTGAAAATTTGGCAGCCGGAGGGACAGTCCAAAGGAATGCTTCAGCTGATCCATGGCATGATTGAACACATTGAACGGTACGATCCGTTTGCTCAATATCTCGTTTCAAAAGGATTCACAGTGATCGGTCATGATCACTTGGGACACGGGAAAACAGTAGCTGAGCAAAACGAGTATGGGACATTTGGAGAAACAAATGGTGCGGATTATCTTGTAGCAGATGTGGGATTGGTTCAGCGTTTTGCGTTGGAGCAGTTTCCAGCTCAACCTTATTATCTTTTAGGTCATAGTATGGGCTCTTTGGTTTTGCGCAATTTTTTGTATCAGAAAAATACAAAATTGGCAGGAGCAATCATTATGGGGACGACACTGGAAGCGCCGGCCAAAATGACCAGTGCCGCTTTATTGACGAAGTCGTTGATGCCTTTTCGACAGCAAGCATGGCCCTATCGCGTGATGGAAAATCTGGTTTTTGGTCAACATAATCGGCGGTTTCAGCCCAACCGAACGGCGAAAGATTGGTTGTCCAGTGATCCCCAACAAGTAGATGCTTATTTAGCAGATCCGCATACGCAATTTCATTTTTCATTAAGTGCCTATCGAGATTTGTTTTTATTGACAAAAAAGCGAGTGCCCCCCGCCTGTTGCAGAAAATCGATCGCGAATTGCCGTTACTGCTGATTTCAGGAAAAGAAGATCCTGTGGGCCATTATGGCAAGAGTGTCCGTAAGCTAGCAAACTATTTGAACCAGCAAGGGCAGCGGCATCTGACAGTTTATTTGCTGGAAGGCGGTCGTCACGAGATCTTAAATGAAACCAATAAACAAGTCGTATTTCATGAAATCTGGCAATGGTTAGAAAGCAATTGAGGAACGTTATCAATTGCTTTCATCTTTTTTTCAGAAAATTGAGAATTTTAATTATTTTTAACCTTTTTTCATATTCCTCCTTCTGCTATAATGGGTGTCACATCTAACAACAAAGGAGAGATTTTTGTATGACTGTTTATAACTTTTCAGCTGGTCCCGCCGTCTTGCCCCGCCCCGTATTGGAAAGAGCTCAATCCGAGCTTTTGGATTATCGTGGCAGTGGGATGTCCGTTATGGAGCTGAGTCATCGGTCTTCCTTGTTTGAAGAGATCATTCAAGACGCAGAAGCCCTCTTGCGGGAATTGATGGCGATCCCGGATAACTATCGGGTGCTGTTTTTGCAAGGTGGAGCAAGTCTGCAATTTAGTATGGTGCCATTAAATTTAGCGAAAAACAAAAAGGCCCTTTATATCAACACGGGCTCTTGGTCAAAAAAAGCGATTCAAGCGGCTGAAGCAGTTGCTACGGTTGAGGTGATCGCATCAAGTGAAGATAAGCATTTTACTTATATTCCAGAAATCACAGTAGATAACATCGACCAAACAGCGACTTATCTGCATATTACTACGAATAATACGATTGAAGGAACAGCTTTTCAGACGATTCCGGATGCTGGCAAAATCCCGATCATTGCTGACATGTCATCAAATATCTTGGCCAATGAGTATCGTGTAGAAGATTTCGGTATGATCTATGCAGGTGCCCAAAAGAACATTGGACCAGCAGGATTGACGGTGGTTATTATTCGAGAAGATTTATTAAATGAAGAAGCGGTCTTTGCTCCAATGTTGGACTATCGTCTTCAAGCTGACAACGGTTCCCTTTACAATACGCCGCCTACTTACAGCATTTATATCGCAAAACTGGTTTTTGAGTGGTTGAAAGAATTAGGCGGTGTAGCAGCGATTACTGCGCAAGACCGACAAAAAGCTGCACTGCTCTATCAAGCGATCGAAGCATCGAACTTGTTTAGCAGTCCCGTAGACAAAAATAGCCGCTCCCTAACGAACATTCCTTTTATCACTGGCGATAAGGAGCTGGATCGACAATTTAATGAAGCTGCAGAAGCAGCCGGCTTTAAAAACTTAAAAGGACACCGTTCGGTAGGCGGTATGCGAGCAAGTTTGTACAATGCGTTCCCTATCGAAGGCGTTCAGGCACTTGTCGATTTCATGAAATCATTCGAAGCGGAGGTCAAATAAATGTATCAGATCAAGACATTCAATGCGATTGCACCAGAAGGGCTTCAAAGGCTAAACAAAGAAAAATATGCCATCAATGAAAGTGATGAGCCAGAAGGAATCTTGCTGCGAAGCCAAAAGCTGCATGACTATCCTTTTCCAAAAAGTGTATTAGGGATTGCGCGAGCTGGAGCTGGTACGAACAATATTCCGGTCAAAGAATGTACAGAACAAGGCATCGTCGTCTTCAATACCCCAGGAGCTAATGCAAATGCAGTCAAAGAGTTGGTTATTGCAAGCTTGTTATTAAGTGTTCGCCCGATTCTCCAAGGTGCTCAATGGGTCCAAACACTGAACGGATCAGATGTAGAGGAACAGGCAGAAGCCAACAAAAAGCAATTCGCCGGTACGGAACTAGAAGGCAAAAAGCTTGGTGTGGTTGGGTTAGGCTCGATTGGTGCCATGGTCGCTAACGATGCCTACCGCTTAGGGATGGAAGTTGTGGGCTATGATCCTTATGTTTCGGTGGACACAGCGTGGACCATCTCCCGCAGAGTCAAACGGGCCAATGATTTAGCAGAAATTTTCACAACCTGTGATTTCATTACTCTTCACGTGCCATTGATGGAAAACACCCGCCATTTAGTGGGCAAGAATGAATTGGCCAAAATGAAGCCAACGGCTAAACTGTTTAACTTTTCTCGTAGTGAGATCGTTGATACAGCTGCAGCTCTTGCTGCGTTAGATAATAATGAGATTGCTGGTTATACAACTGATTTTGCAGATGAACGCTTACTGGGCCATGACAACGTGCTAGTTCTACCGCATTTAGGAGCATCGACAGAAGAGGCTGAGATCAATTGTGCCAAAATGGCTGCCCGCACATTGAAGAAATTTTTGGAGTTTGGGACGATCAAACGCTCAGTGAATTTTCCAACCGTAGAAATGGCGTTCCATTCGCCGTATCGTTTAACAGTGATTAACCGCAACGTGCCAAATATGCTAGGACAAATTTCCTCGATCATCGCTGAATCTGGAATCAACATCGATAATATGTTGAATCGCGGACGTGACGACTATGCCTACACATTGGTGGATGTCGGAGCAACAGATGCTGCATTGCTTGAAGCGGTGGCAGATAAATTACGAGCTAAAGAAGATATTATTCGCGTGCGAGTGATCAAGAATCAGGAGGTAGGCTATTAATGGTTCAAGTTTTTCCTTTTAAAGCAATCCGCCCACAAACTGACTTAGCAGAGAAAATTGCGGAGTTGCCCTATGATGTAGTCAACACGCAAGAAGCAGCGGCATATGCTGCCGGCAACCCTTACAGCTATTTTCATATCGATCGCTCAGAAATCGATCTGCCAAATATTGCTCCTTATGATCCGCAAGTGTATGCGAAAGCAGCAGAAAATTTGGCTGCTTTTCGAGAAAAAAAATGGCTGATCCAAGACAATGCACCGTCCTATTATTTATATGAGCTGACAATGGCGGGGCGGAGTCAAACTGGGCTTGTTGTTTGCACATCGATTGAGGATTATGTAGCTGGTAAAATCAAAAAACATGAGTTTACTCGACCAGAAAAAGAAGTTGACCGCATCAATCACATCCAAGCTTGTGATGCAAACACGAGTCCAATCTTTCTAAGTTACCGTCAGCCTGAGTCCTTAAAAAAAACGATCCAGGATTGGCAGAGTCACCATCAACCGATCTATGATTTCACGAGTTACCATGAGGTCCATCATCGGGTTTGGCTGATCGATGATTCTGCGGTGATTGCTGCTTTATCACAAGAATTCTCAGCGATTGATGCGTTGTATATCGCTGACGGCCATCATCGTACCGAGTCGGCAGTGAAAGTCGGCTTGCAAAAGCGCAAGGAAAAAAACAATAGTGAGGAAAGCGAGCGCTTCTTAGCGATTTTGTTTCCGGAAAATGAATTGGCGATCTGGGAATACAACCGAGTGGTCAATGTACCGATTCCAGATCATTTCTTCGATCATCTAGCAGAGAAATTTCACATTGAGAAGCCAACTAGCAGCAAGCCTTCTCAAAAGGGAACCTTCTATTTGTATTTGGGCCACGAATGGTTCTCTTTAACCATCAAAGAAGCAGGGAATGACGCAGTCGAAAGTCTGGATGTTTCTCTTTTGCAAAAAAATATCTTAGCGCCATTACTCGGTATTGAAGATGTCCGCACAGATAAGCGCATCGATTTTGTAGGAGGAATTCGTGGTCCAGAAGAATTGGAACGGATGGTGGATTCCGGAGAATGGACAATGGCCTTTTTGATGTATCCAACGCAGATGAAAGATTTATTGGCTGTTGCCGATGCGAATGAGATCATGCCGCCTAAATCTACATGGTTTGAACCCAAATTGTTAAGTGGTCTGTTTTTACATGATTTAGAAACCAAAAGCTAGAAAGCTAAAAAGAAAAAAGCCGCACGTCTGCAGAGAAAACTGCGATCGTGCGGCTTTTTTCTTTTTTTAAAAAATACCAGACATTGTTTCGATGATCAAGCGAATGTTGAGGACTGTTAATGCGATGGCGCAAATCCAGCCCAGAGAAGTGACCCACAGAGGGTTCTTGAACTTTTCGCCCATGATTTTTTTGGAACTAGTAAAGTAAACCAATGGAATCATTGAGACTGGTAATGCAATACTCAAAAAGACCTGTGAATAGATCAAAAGATTATCTAGTGCCTGTTCATTACCGCCAAAGTAGAGGGTACATAGTAAAACAGGTACGACAGAAAGGCCACGAGTGATCAATCGTCTTGCCCATGTTGGAATCTTCATATGGATGAAGCCTTCCATGACGACTTGTCCTGTCAGTGTTCCAGTGATAGTTGAGTTTTGTCCGGAAGCCAGTAATGCTACGGCAAAAAGAACACTAAGGGCTGGACTAGCCACCGCTCCCGCGATCGCTGAATTTTGTAAGGCATCATACAGCGCTGAAAAAGTACCGACTTCTTCGCTGTGACCGAAGAACAATGCGCTCCCTAAAATCAGCAACAGACAATTAACGACAAAAGCAGCCGAAAGCTGAATATTTGAATCCCATGTGGCAAAGCGAACAGCTGTAGCGACTTCTTGCGGATTCGTCCGATCAATCTTTCTTGATTGTGAAATCGACGAATGCAAATACAAATTATGGGGCATGACGGTCGCGCCAACGATCCCTAATGCCATGGTCAGCTGTCCAGGGTTCAATACTTGTTTTTGGGGAATGAAGCCTTGAACAAGTGCCGGAAGATCAGGTTGGGCAATAATCACTTCGTAAACAAAAACAAGCAGAATCACCAATATTAAGGTCATTACGATGGCTTCGATTTTTCGAAAGCCTAATTTCATCAAGAAAAGCAGTAAAAAGACATCGAAAATCGTCAAAAAGACCCCTACAACTAATGGTAGACCGAATAATAGATTCAAAGCAATTGCTCCACCGATTACTTCGGCGATATCTGTTGCCATGATCGCCAACTCGGTAATAATCCAAAGGAAAAAGCCCAGCTTTTTACTGGTGTGTTTACGGGTTGCTTGTGCGAGGTCCATATGGGTGACAATCCCTAGTTTAGCTGCCATGTATTGGAGCAACATCGCAATCAGACTTGAAATCAAGATGACGGATAGCAGGAGATAACCATATTCGGCACCACCCCCGATTGAAGTGATCCAGTTACCAGGATCCATATACCCAACCGCGACTAACGCTCCGGGACCAGAAAAAGCTAAAAGATTACGCCAAAAATTCCCATCCTTGGGAATAGCTACGGTATTGTTTATTTCTTCCAAGCTAGGTCCATTTGCTGCCTGGATCAATTTTTTTTCTTCATTCATTCTGTCACATCCTATCTTTTTAGGTGTACCTAAAAACAATCTTATTGTATTCCTTGTTTATGAATTTTTCAAGAGAAAAACTTCTGAAAGTTTGCATTAACTAAAAAAACAGATATTAGAAAAGGACAGATTTCGTTTGCCAAGGTGATTGGTGATTGTTGGATTGATCAATCCTAATCTAAAATAGGGAATGTTGCTCTACATAGAATTGATGAATGAAGGAAATCTATTTGATCCCACTTGTTTAGAAAGACCGAAAATTTTCTTAAGAAACATAAAAAAACAAGAAGCACTCAAAATTGATGATTTTGAGTGCTTCTTGACGCTGGATTGTATGTCGAGGATGAATGAACTTTTATCAGGATCTTTTTTATATTCTTATTATGTCAAAAGAACAAGAAGAGCAGCCTTTAGAATGTTAATAACCAAGTTTATTAATCAAAGAACAGCCAAGAGGCTGCCCACTATTGTGCGACGTGTATGGCTATCAATAATAAAAAGTATCATTGTTTTGTGTTGTTGCTGATAAAACACTGTGTCAGCGTGTCTACAAATTCATCGAAGGTGGTTATGGCACTTAATTTATGAATGTTTTGTTCATCTGTACAAATCATGGCCAGATCATCAAAAATTTCCCGAAACACATGACGGTTATGGTAATTGATGGAAATCAAAAAAACCAATGTGACACGATTATTTCCCCACTGGATCCCCTTTGGATTGACGGCAATCGCACCCCCCGTACGATTGGCATTCATTGTCAGTGAATGTGGAATAGCCACTGAACCAAAGGCAGTAGAAGAAAGTTGCTCCCTCTCAATTACTTGTGGATAAAAGGTCTCGTCCACGATTCCTTCTTCTTTCATTTGACCACATAATTGTTTGAGCAATTCTGCGGAGTTTTGATTTTCAGTTGTATATGAGAATCGCTTTTTATCAACAAGCGATAGAAAGGTTTTCACAAATTGTTCTTTTCGTTTTTTTTCTTTGATATCAAAGATCTTGGCGGTAATTTGTTGCCGATCTTCAAGGGTAAAAAAAGGATTAATGATCACGTATGGGGTAGCGATCACTTGCTTCAGTTTAACAGCAGACACAATCAGTTCTGTATCTACATACTGCAACTCTTTTTCACTAGTAAGAATATTCTGGATCTCAAGGTCATCAGAGAAATTTTTCTGAAGCTTTTCCATCACCTGAATATTCATGTTGTAGTAATGAGGCACTAGAATCGTGCAGTTTATTTTATTCGTACGCTGTTTTTGAATTTCTAACGCATAGCCTAAATGAAAAGCTATGTAGGCAATTTCGTCTTCACTAATCGTATAACCGATTTCTTTTTGAATGACATGAGAAACCTGGACGGCACAATCATAGATGAGCGGACATTCTTTTTTTAGTGTTTCTGTCATTGGGTTTCTACAAGAGTAGCCGTTATTGATCCGATACAGTAAATTCTTTATATGGAGGGCAAATCGAATGAAGAACTCAGGTTCATTGCCATCAATAAAGTATAATTCATCCACTTTTGCTAGAATTTTTCTTACTAAGTCAAGGCAGTTTTTGTCCGTGACCTTCTCTAACTCATCAGGTGAAATTTGAGTGAAATTCACGCTAGTTCCATTCGCTGAAATTAGGATAGCTAAATCACGAATTTCTTCTTTGGGAAAACGAATACCGTACCGTTCCGCTACTTTTTCCGCGATTTTTTCGGAAATTTTTAGTACTGTCGGATGGATTGAGTGAGGCGCTTGAGCTTCTGCTTCAGGAGACTGAAAATTTCCTTTCATACGGTCTACGGCAATTGCTAGATGAATAACTATATTTGTTAACGCATAATCATTCGTGAAAAAATCATAGTCTGAAAAAAGTTCGGCAATAATTTCCTTGATATAATCAAGGTCAAAATCTATAAAACTTTCTTGTAGCTTAGTCATATCAACGAAATGATTATCCAATTCGGATAGCAATGTCTGATGGATTAATTGTCTTTTCGCTTTTTCTGTCCCAATCAACTGTAGTGTATCTTTGGTTAGTCTGACTTCGATAGCCAGTTCAGAACATTTTTTTTTAAGTTTTTTTGCATCACTCAATAATGTGGACTCGCTGATAAATAGTTCTTCTGCTAGATCATAAACAGATAGAGCTTCCTCGGTTGAAATCAGTCGCAAAAGGAGATAAGCAGTTCGTTCAGTAGGTGTTTCAGGGACACTTGTTTCTGTGTTATTGAAAAAAGTGACCAGATTACTTGCTATCACTCGATAGCCTTTGTTTGAAGAAAGGATCAAATCAGATTCATTGTCTTGAATATCTGCGATATACGATTTTATCGTCCGTTTGGATAACCCAAATTTTTCCGCTAATTGAGTGGAGGAAACCCAATTGTCTTGCTCATTTAGATAGTGAAGAAGTTTTATATACTTTGCTTTCATTGGCTGACACCCTCTCTTTCACCACTGCAGTGCAAAAGAATATTTGTTTCACCGCTGTAGATTGACTATAGTATAACTGTAATTGATAGCGCTATCAATGAAAATTGAATTGGGGGAGAAAAATCATGAAAAAATTGAATGTTTTACTTGTGTGTGGATCTGGAGCCAGCTCAGGTTTTATGGCTGCTAATATTCGTAAAGCTGCTGCTGAAAAAGGATTGGACATAAAAATTACTGCTCGCGGTGAAAGTGAGATTGAAAACTACATTGACGACATTGATGCGTTAATGGTTGGTCCCCATCTAGCGTATATTTTGGATGAAGTAGAAGAATTTGTTGGTGATGCACCAGTGAAAGTGATTTTGATGAAGCCTGAATACTATGCCATATTAAACGGAAAACAAGCTTTGGATCACTTGTTGGAAGAGGTACAGTAGCTTTCAGAATGGAGGGAATAAAATGCAATCCTTAATTAACTGGCTGGAAAACAGCTTTACGCCCAAAATGAATAAAATCAATCATAACGTTTGGATCGTGACTCTTAAAGACTCAATCATGCAGGCTTTGCCATTAATTTTCTTAGGATCGGTCTTTTGTATGCTGGCAATTTTAAATGATTATTTTCCAAGTTTACCCAATTTCTGGACACCATACGGATGGACGATGGGGATGATCTCACTCGTCATATCTTTTCTGATTCCTTTCAACTTGATGGAGAAAAAAAGACTGCGTAAGCAAAGAATCAATGCTGGAATGTCTGGAATCATCTTATTTTTGATTATTATTTCTCCACAAGTCATTGCTGACGGAGAACCTGGTTTTAGTCATAGTGCGCTTGGTGCAGGGGGAATGTTTATTGCAATTGTTGCAGGACTATTCGCTGGTATGGTGTTGAATTTATTTGGAAAGTTTTCTTTTTTCAGTGAGGAATCGGTGATTCCCGATTTTGTCCGCTCTTGGTTTGATGCTATGCTGCCAATCGGTATTGTTGTCCTTACCGGATGGATCTTCGTTGATCTTCTTGGCTTTGATGTCTACAATGCTGTTCTAGCCATCTTTATGCCATTACAAAGTGTGATTGAGACGCCATGGGGCTTTTCATTGATGATGTTGATTGTTTGTTTCCTCTATTCGTTGGGAATTTCAACATGGGTATTAACGCCTGTTTTAAATCCAGTTTTATTGACTGCTATTCAAGCAAATATTGACGGAAAGGCAATGAATTTAGTAACTGATCCAACTATTTATTCTGCTTATCTATGGATTGGCGGTATCGGCTGTACAATGCCTCTTGTTTTTATGTTGATGCGCTCCAAATCAAAAAAATTAAAAGCCTTGGGTACGGCTTCGGTTGCTCCGACGATTTTTAATATCAATGAACCGATTGTTTTTGGCTGTATTGCTTGGAATCCACTATTGATGGTCCCGATGTGGTTACAAGGGTTGATATTGCCATTAATTGTCTGGTTATTTACGAAAGTCATTGCTTTTGCACCTATTCCAACAGTCATGTTTCAAATGTGGTACTGTCCATTTCCGATTGCCACTTGGCTAACTACCGGAACAATTTCAGGCATTCTGCTAATGCTGATTGTTTTTGTCGTGGCGGCAGCGATTTGGTATCCATTTTTTAAAGCCTATGAAAAACAAGAATGCGAAAGAGAAGCTGCTGAAGCAACTGAAAGAGTATAGAAAGATAATTGTGAAAGAAGGTCTTAGAATGGTGAAAGAACAAATCGTTCAACATGCCATGCAGATAATTCTACATGCGGGAGATGCCAGAAAGCATTGTATGGATGCCTTGAAAGCGATTGAATCATATGATTTTGCACTGGCTGAAGTGGAAATAAAGCAAGCAAATGAGGAGATTGTACAGGCACACCGCATACAGACAGATGCAATTACGGCTGAAACATCTGGTGAAGATGGAGAGTATTCTGTGTTGTTCGCACATGCACAGGATACATTGATGACTATTTACAGTGAGATAAATATTGCTAAACGCATGCTGGCAATTTTTAAAGCCTATGATCGGCGCATTGAGCAATTGGAGAGTAGACTGGAAAGAGAGGAAGAAAATGACTAAAATACCTGAAGGTTTTCCAAAAGATTTTTTATGGGGCGGTGCTATTGCAGCTAATCAAGCTGAAGGTGCGTGGGATGTAGACGGAAAAGGCTGGTGTGTGGCAGATATTAATGAGTTTCTTCCAGATGTTGACTTAGAAAAGAAATCTAATATGGAAATAACGACAGCTTATATCAAAGAAGCAATGAACAGTACAGAGCGAATTTTTCCAAAACGGTGGGGAATTGATTTCTATCACACGTATAAAGATGACTTGAAATTGCTTGCTGAATTAGGGCTAAAAACATTTCGGACTTCTATCAACTGGGCAAGAATTTTTCCAAACGGAGATGAGTTGGAGCCGAATGAAGCGGGTTTGCAGTTTTATGACGATTTATTTGATGAAATAATAAAAAATGGTATGGAACCAATGATCACAATGTCTCACTATGAAATGCCACTTCATTTGACAACTTCGTATAAAGGCTGGTATTCAAGAGAAGTTATTGATTTCTTTGTCCGTTATGGTCAAGTTCTGCTAGATCGCTATCATGACAAAGTAAAGAAGTGGATAGTGGTTAATCAAATCAATTTAATTGTCCATGAATCGTTCAATCATCTTGGAATTCCTGAGGATGCAGTAGAGGATTTGCTTTCTGCTAAATATCAAGGAGTACACAATGAAATGGTTGCTAGTGCATTGATTACAAAATATGCGCATGCACATTATCCAGATAATGAGATCGGCATGATGCTTTGTGGCGGTCCATCTTATGCGGCATCTAGCAAGGCGGAAGATGTTCTAGCTGCATTAAAATTAAATCAAATGGAGTATTTCTTTGCAGACGTCTTACTTCGCGGCCGCTATCCTGGTTATGCTTTCCGTTACTTTGATGATAAAGGCATTCATGTAACTTTTGGAGAAGATGACGAAGAAGCACTGAAGCATACGGCAGACTTTATGTCTTTTTCTTACTACTATACACAAATATGCGATCAAGACTCTTACGATAAGGATTTAGGACCACACAGAAATAAGGAACTACCAGCAAATCCTTGGGGGTGGACAATTGATCCCATTGGCTTGAGAATTCTTTTAAATGAGTTTTATGATCGCTATCAGTGTCCAATTTATATCACTGAAAATGGGATTGGCTATTTTGATAAATTGGAAAATGGGAGCATTCATGATTCCTATCGTATAGAGTATTATCGAGATCATATTCGAGCCATGAAAGAAGCAATCAAAGATGGTGTGGATCTGCGCGGTTACTATGCTTGGGGACCCATTGATATAGTCAGCTGTTCGTCTAGTGAAATGAGCAAACGCTATGGATTTATTTATGTAGATAGTGATGATTATGGAAAAGGCAGTGGCGAAAGAATCAAAAAAGATAGCTTTGCTTGGTATCAAAGAGTTATCCGCAGTAATGGAGAAATCATTGACTAAGATTAAAGAGAGTTAAAGAGAATAGAAGATAAGTGCTGGCTGCTCTAGCTGAATGCTTTCTTTTAGTGGAAGCAGACCATCCACAAACTCAAAGGAGCAGTCCTCTATAACCCGGATTTTCAGGTTACAAAAGAGCTTATCGCAGGCATAAAACAAAAAGTACTCGAAAATGACTTTTTGTAGTGACCCCAAAAAGTTAGACTTTT
>CWGP01000002.1_pt1 | contig 85188 bp, 79 predicted proteins | sample 693701 | NCBI WGS metagenome assembly CWGP01 (sample SAMEA3735915, study PRJEB9488) | human gut metagenome | biome: ENVO:mammalia-associated habitat; material: ENVO:feces | place: Malawi | collected 2009-02-27 | reverse complement strand
ACAAGTGAATGTCAACTCTTTTTTTAAAAGCTTTTTCAAGTGATTGTTATTTAATCACTCTTTATCTCTCAGCGACTTTTATATCTTATCATCTCGAAAGCTTTGTGTCAACAACTTTTTTGAAAGTTTTTTCTAACTTTTTAAGTTTTTTTACCTAATGCTTTCTGACGACTTTGTTATAATAACATTTGTCTTGATCTTCGTCAACATTTATTTTGAAAAAATATTTGAAAGATTTAAACAGTGACTATCACAAAGACAAATACTAATATAGCAATTCTACTGCGAAAAATCAACAAAAAACAAAGCTTTTTCTCAACATTTTTTTTAGCCGAATCTTTCTTCTATTCTTTATCTCATCGTTCGCTTTTATAGCAATAATTGCGTTTTATAACTATTCGTGTTCCTCAATCGTTCCTGTTTATATGAACAAGCAGAAACGCTGTCCATTAAGTAAGATCCCTTATAAAGAAAAAACCAGCTGATTGTCTCTAACCTACAACAACCAGCTGGTTTCTTCGCAGAGGATCTGCGCTATTTCAAAACATCCTTACTAGATTGAACCACAGGAATATATATTCTAAAAATCGTTCCTTGCCCAATCACACTTTCTGCAGTAATGCGCCCTTTATAACTTTCCAATAATTGCTTAGCAATGGATAGTCCTAACCCATTTCCCCCTTTGGTTCTTGCTCTCGCCTTATCCACTCGATAAAATCGATTGAAAATTTTATCCAAGTCATCTTTGCTGATTCCTTCACCAAAATCCTGAATTGCAATCTCAAACGTTTGTCGATCAGAAGAAATAGATAAATGGACCTCTTTGCGATCTGTGGAGTACTTGACGGCATTATCTAAGATGATAATAATAATTTGTTCGAAATGATTCCGATAAATTTTTAAAGTCAATTCGTGGTAAAGATCATCATCCAATGTGAAAACAAATTCCGGGTAAAGAATTTTAAAATTATTAAATACTTGGTATACGACTTCTTTAGCTTTTGTCGTTTCATTCGCATAGTGGACATCTACTTGCTCAGCTCTGGAAAGGTCGAGCATTTCCTGCACAAGTGTCTTCATTCGACTGATTTCTTGCATGCTGGCTGCAAGCGATTCATCTAATACTTCTGGATCGTCCTTGCCCCAGCGCTGCAACAGGCTCATATGTCCTTCAATGATTGCCACTGGTGTCCGTAATTCATGAGAAACGTCCTCTACAAACCGTTCTTGCTGCTCGATATATAGCCGCATACGGTCGAGCATCTCATTAAAGATGTCTGCCAAATCAGATAATTCATCATTTGTATTCAGTTCAGGCATATGCACGGTCGATTGGGGATTCTTTCGAACGGTTTCCATTGTATCCCGCAAAACTTTCAGTGGCTGCAAGAAATAAGCAGATAAGAAAAAACCTAAAACGCTACTGAGAATCAAGGAAACGACTTCAAGTATGATTAGCGTTAACAAGAGCTTACTGCGAATTTCATAAAATGAGGTCAGTTCATAAAATGTTTGAGCATAACCAATTTTTTCTCTCGTTTCTTTTGAGTAGATTGGCTGGATCGACAAAAAGCCTGTAATATTGTCCAATGTCACGATCGTGGGCGGCTTTCGCTGCACATCGATCAGAGAAAGATTATTTTCATGGGTTTTGAAAATCAATTCCTGATTCAGATTATAAACAAATAAGCTCAAAGGAGACTGACCTAACTCGGAGATAAACGAGTCGATCTTCATTAAGTTCCCATCAATTGTTGAAGTTCGGTCGTAGATGCTCGTATCACCACTATCGTTCTTAGTTAAATTGCGATAGGTACGCACCAATGTCAATTCTTGGTCTGAATTGGCTAACCTAGAAGCTACTTCCGACATCGTACGCTCCACGTTATTTTCTTCTTTAGCCACAAGCAGGTTGATAGACGTTTTGTAAGTGATGACTGCAAAAATTGTAAAAACAACAAATATAAAGAAAGAACTTGCGAAGGCCCACTTCACAGTCAAAGAAGGCCCCTTCAGTTCTTTTAGTTTTTTCATTCTTTTTTTTAAGCTCACGAACGCATCACGTATCCTGTCCCCCGAACAGTTTGGATATAGCTTTCTTCTCCAGGTACGTCGATCTTATTCCGTAGATAACGAATATACACATCGACTACGTTTGTTTCTACTTCTGTTTCATAACCCCAAACTTTGTTCAGCAGAACATCACGGGCTAAGACGACATTGACGTTCTCCATCAAAGTAAGAAGCAACTCGTACTCACGCTTCGTCAATTCAATGACATCACTGCCTCGACGCACCACACGGTTTTCTTTCTCGATGGTTAAATCACGATAAGTGATCGTCGTTTGCTTGGCAACATTTTTGTCTCCTTCAATGTCGATTCGACGTAACAGCGCACGCAAACGAGCTAGTAGCTCTTCAATCGCAAAGGGTTTCACAATATAATCGTCTGCTCCGTGATCTAGCCCTGAGACCCGATCGATCACTGAATCTCTTGCTGTCATCATAATGATTGGCGTATTTTTGGTCTGGCGCACACGACGGCAAACTTCTAATCCGTTTAGTTCTGGTAGCATCAAATCAAGTAAGATGGCATCCCATTCATTGTTCAACGCTGCATCCAATCCAGTTCTGCCATTATAATGTACTTCGGTATTATAGCCTTCATGCTTTAATTCTAATTCCACGAATCGAGCTAAGTTCTTTTCATCTTCAATGATTAGAATATTACTCATTAGTTAGAGCTCCTTTATCGGTTATTCTGCATATAGTTAGACACTATCTGCTTTATTTTATCATGTATCTAAAAAATAAAAAAGAGATTGACCGAAAGTTCTCACTGTTCGGTCATTCTCTTAATTTGTTCTCAATTGTTCGACTTATTCTTCCTCATACCAAGAGTAGTGGTAAATTCCTTCTTTGTCCGTACGTTCATACGTATGGGCACCGAAATAATCCCGCTGTGCTTGGATCAAGTTTGCAGGCAAACGATCTGAGCGATAAGAATCAAAATAAGCAATTGCTGAAGAGAATGTTGGGACTGGTACGCCAGCTTGGACTGCCAATGCTACGACGTCACGAACGGATTGTTGATAGCGTTTTGTGATTTCCTTGAAATAGTCATCAAGCAATAAGTTTTCGATATCCGTATCTTTTTCATAAGCATCGGTGATTTTTTGCAAGAATTGCGCACGAATGATACAACCTGCACGCCAGATTTTAGCAATTTCACCAAATGGCAGTTGCCAATCATACTCTTTTGATGCGGTCCGTAATTGCGCAAAACCTTGTGCATAGCTCATGATTTTGCTGAAATACAATGCTTCCCGAATTTTCTCAACAAATTCTTGTTTGTCTCCTGTAAATTCGAATCCTTCAGGTTTTGGTAAGACTTGGCTAGCATTCACTCGTTCTTCTTTATAAGCAGAAATATAACGCGCAAAAACAGACTCTGTGATCAACGGCAGTGGAACACCAAGATCTAATGCACTTTGACTCGTCCATTTCCCCGTTCCTTTGTTGCCGGCAGCATCTAAAATCACATCAACGATTGGTTTCCCAGTACCTAAATCGTCTTTGCGTGTTAAGATGTCTGCTGTGATTTCGATCAAGTAGCTATCTAATTCCCCTTTATTCCATTCAGAGAAGATCTCCGCCATTTCAGAAACAGATAGCCCTAGAATTTTTTGCATCAAATCATAGGATTCAGCAATTAGCTGCATATCTCCATACTCGATACCATTGTGAACCATTTTTACATAGTGTCCTGCACCATTTGGTCCAATGTAGGTAACACAAGGAGTGCCATCTTCTGCTTTTGCTGAGATTTGTTCCAAAATAGGAGCCACTAACTCATACGCTTCTTTTTGTCCGCCAGGCATGATTGACGGGCCTTTCAATGCGCCTTCTTCTCCACCAGAAACTCCGGTACCGATAAAGTTGATACCAGAATTTGCTAATTCTTCATTACGACGGATCGTATCTTTGAAGAATGTGTTTCCTCCATCGATCAAGATGTCCCCTTTTTCAAGATGAGGCAATAATTCTTGGATGGTTGCGTCTGTCGCAAAACCCGCTTTGACCATCAAAAGAATGCGTCGTGGTGTTTCGATCGATTGTACGAACTCTTCAATCGTATAGGTTGCTTTAAAGTTTTTATCTGGATGTTCTTTTACTACTTCTTCTGTTTTAGATCCTGTACGGTTGAATAGGGCAACTGAATAACCGCGGCTTTCAATGTTCAACGCTAAGTTTTTTCCCATGACTGCCATACCGACAACGCCGATTTGTTGTTTTGTCATCACTCATCCTCCTAAGATTCAGTTATCTGTTTTATTATAGCGCAAAAGATAGTTGTTTTGAACTATTCTCTTTCAAAGAGTAAGAATTATTTCAGAAAAGTTCTAGTTTTCATGAAACTAATCTGAAACAAAAAGAAAAATCCTAAGGCTCCATGGTTAGCCTTAGGATTTTGAAATCCATTTTTCTGTAAAAAAGGATTATGCTTCTTTTGTTGCTACATCTTTTCCATCGTAATGACCACAGTTTGAGCATACATGGTGGCTTTTTTTCATTTCACCACAGTTTGCACATTCGTTCAAACCGTTGATTGTCAATTTGTAATGAGTACGACGTTTTGCTTTTTTCGCTTTAGAAGTTCTTCTTGCTGGTACTGCCATTTTGCTACACCTCCTTGTAAATGAAAGCAACCTTGAGGCTGCAATTTATTCCAATCCTACGCGTTATCATCTTCTGAATCATTGAACAGTTCCGATAATTTTGCAAGACGAGGATCAATTTGTTGGGCTTGCGCTTCTTTTTGGTTTGCATAGTCTTCTTCTGATAAAACAGCCCAGTCATTTCCTGACGGCATTTCTGTGCTATTTTTCTCTTCCTCAGTAAGGACTTGCATGGGAATCGCAAGTAATAGGTTATCAGCAACTGAATCATCCAAACTGATCGTCTGACCTTCAATGATCAAGACATCTTCTTCTGGAATCATTTCATCTCGCCGCTGAAATTGCTCTGGTGTCATGAAGAGTTCATCCACTGTAAAATCCATTGGCAAAGCAACTGGAGTCAATGAGCGTGTTGAAGGTAACGTGATGGTTGTCTCCACTCGATAATGTAGGAGATATTCATGTTTTCCAACAGACATCATGCCAGTGATTTTCACAGGAGACAAATCAATGATCTGTCCATCGCGTTTTATCAATTGATTTTTTAAGTTCAACGTTTCGTCGAACATTAGCGGTGTCTCTTGGTATTTTTTTAATTCCAATAAAGACCATTTCATTTTTATCACCCCTAAGCAACAAAAGCAATTATACAGGGGTTATTTCCCTTTGTCAATGAAATTTTCTTGACACCTTTTTCATTTCTACAGCTGTAATTTTACGCACAAAAAAGTGATTGCTTTTAGAGAAAAAAACAACAGACTCGCTACTTATGCACGAGCCTGTTGCCTCCATTAATCAATCTTTCGAAAGAAGATTAGATAGCTGTTGTTTCTCCACGGTAGACGATTCCACGACGAGAATCCACAGTAATCAATTCACCATCTTTGATCGTTGTTGTGGCATCTTTTGCCCCAACGATCACTGGAAGGTCTTTTGCAATGCCGACAACTGCTGCATGAGAAGTCAAACCGCCGTCTTCAACAACAAGTGCTGCTGCTTTCTCGATTGCAGGCATATATTCTTTATCTGTTGTTGGAACAACTAAGATCATGCCATCTTTTGCTTTAGCAATTGCTTCTTCTGCACTGTTGGCTACAACGGCATTAGAAACGATTGATTTTTCACCGATTCCTTGTGCTTCAAGCAATTTAGAACCGATCATTTGAATTTTCATCACGTTCGTTGTTCCACGTTCTCCAACTGGCACACCAGCAGTGATCAAAATCAAATCGCCTTCTTTGGCAAAACCAAGATCCACAGCTTGTTTAGCTGCTAATTCGAACATTTCGTCAGTTGTTGAAGGTTTTTCAGCAACTGTTGGATAAACACCCCAGTTTAACATCAAACCACGTTTTGTACGTTCGTCGAAAGTTACTGCCAAGATATCTGCATCTGGACGATATTTTGAAATCATTTTCGCAGTATAGCCAGATTCAGTTGCAGCAACGATTGTTTTTACGCCAAGATTTTTAGCTGCACGTGCCACAGAAAGACCAATTGTTTCTGTTACATCAGTTTTATCAAATTGGTTGATTTGGAAAGTACTCATTTCTGCTAAAGCATTTTCTGCTTCGATATCGATACGAGCCATCGTTGCAACAGCTTGTACAGGATAGTCTCCGTTTGCTGATTCTCCAGATAACATGGTTGCATCTGTTCCGTCAAAGACTGCATTGGCAACGTCAGAAGCTTCTGCGCGTGTTGGACGAGGATTTTGTTGCATTGATTCTAACATTTGAGTTGCAGTGATAACTGATTTACCTACCGCATTACATTTTTTGATGATTCGTTTTTGAACCATTGGTACTTCTTCTGCTGGAATCTCAACACCCATGTCTCCACGAGCAACCATGATACCGTCAGAAACTTTGATGATTTCATCAATGTTGTCGATACCTTCTTGAGATTCGATTTTAGAGAAGATTTGTACATGAGTCATGTTCTTTTCTTCAAGAATTTCACGAATTTCTAAAACGTCTTGAGCTTTACGTACGAATGAAGCTGCGATGAAGTCGATATCATTGTCTAATCCAAAACGAATATCGTCAGCATCTTTTTCAGTAATACCAGGCAAGCTGATTGATACGCCAGGTGCATTGACCCCTTTACGAGAACCCAACATTCCTGCATTTTTAACAACAACAACTAATTCACGTGCTGCTTCGTCTTTTTCGATGATCTCCATATCGATCAAACCATCATCAAATAAGATATGGCCGCCTACATATACATCATCAAATAATCCAGGATAGGTCACTGCAATCTTTTCTTTTGTTCCTTTGTGTTCTGGGTCCATTGAGATACGTGTTTGGTCACCAACGTTGAATTGGATATAGCCGGCACGACCATAATCTGCTTCAGTTGTGTCTTGAACGGTTGTACGGATTTCTGCTCCTTTAGTATCTAAAAGAATCCCTACATCTTTACCAGTTTTCTTGACCGCTTCACGCACCATTGTCATACGTCCTAATTGTTCTTCATGATCTCCATGAGAAAAATTGAAACGGAAGACATTTGCACCGGCTTCGATCAGTTCAGAAATAATTTCTACACTATTACTTGCTGGTCCTAATGTGCTGACGATTTTTGTTTTTTTCATTACTAAACGCTCCTATTCATTTATTTAAAATAGCTTAATAAGCTTTTTTTACAAAATTACTGTTGCGTTTCATACTTCCTAAACTTAAAAGGAAATTTCCTTGTTCAAGTCGTATAAAGAAATATCTGGTTTGTGACGATTGTTTTCAAGCGTTTCGATGATATCTGCAGCAACCATCTGGTTGTTTTCGATACCGATGCACAATCCGCCTTTGCCTTGTTGAAGCAACTCAACTGCGTAAGCACCAAATTTACTTGCTAGAACGCGGTCTCTTGCGCTTGGTGATCCGCCACGAACAACGTGTCCTAAAATCGATACCCGCGTGTGGAAATCGCCATATTCAGATAATTTATCAGCAAATTCGTTTCCGCCCATCACGCCTTCTGCTAAGACGATCAAGCAGTGTTTCTTACCGCGGTCCCGTCCTTCACGAATTCGGTTCGCAACAACGGCCATATCAAAGTCATGTTCTGGGATGATGATCTCATCTGCCCCACCGGCAACTCCTGACCAAAGCGCAATGTCACCTGCACCACGACCCATTACTTCGATTACGAATGTCCGGACGTGAGAAGTTGCAGTGTCACGAATTCGGTCGATTGATTCCAATACTGTATTGATTGCTGTATCAAAACCGATAGTAAAGTCCGTCCCAGGAATATCATTGTCAATCGTTCCTGGAATACCGATCGCCGGAAAACCATGGCGTGTTAGAGCCATCGCACCATGATAAGAGCCGTCGCCACCAATAACGACCAACCCTTCAATACCGAATTTTTTCAGTTGTTCAATCCCTTTCAACTGACCTTCTTGTGTCGCAAATTCAGGATAGCGCGCAGAGTACAAGAATGTACCGCCTCGTTGGATCTTGTCACCTACATCTGCCACATCAAGACGGCGAATATCTCCAGCTACCAAACCAGCATAGCCGTAATTGATTCCATATACTTCCAGCCCATCAAAGATAGCCTTTCTTACAACTGCCCGAACCGCTGCGTTCATCCCCGGCGCATCGCCGCCACTGGTTAGAATTCCAATGCGTTTCATTATCCATTCACCTCATTAGTAGATTTGTTTAGGGAATTGGAACTCCCTTATTTGATACTTTTCAAGTAATAACCACGAGTAGTATTTTACCATTATTCCAGAGAAATGTCTTGAAATAGTGGGAAAAAGTTGAAAAAAGTGTAAGTAAAATTTAACGTTTTCGGAAAATTACTTGAAAACAACATTTTCCTCTCCCAACAAGTGCCCAAGCTTTCTTTCCATTTCTTCGTCTTTTTTTAGCCAGTTCTCTTCCGTCAGCAACACTTTTTTCCCGTTGCTTTCATAGAACAACACCACAGGAACCCGGCCTCGATGCTTTCTCAGCAACTGCGACAATTCTTGCAAATGGTTCGTCTCAACATCACGTGTGATCTTCAGATAACACGTTTGATCTGTTAGCTGTGCTTGCGCTTTTTCAGCTAGCTCTATTTTATCAGCAATCAGTTGTATTTCACCATTGTAACGACTTACTTCCACTTTTCCTTCAACATACAAGACGGCGTTTTCTGCAACGTCAGATCGTATGTGACGATACAATGTGGGAAAAACAGTGATTGAGACTTCTTTACTAGCATCTGTTCCTTCAAGAAACGCCATTTGCTCTCCTTTTTTTGTACGGATTTCTCGAATTTGACGCACATAAAATAGTATCCGGACACGTTCGTTGGGAACTAAGTCAGCGATTGCTATCGTCTGCTTCAACTGTTGCAGCTTCTGATATTGTTGGACAGGATGCCCTGATAAATAAACCCCTAGATATTCTTCTTCCAACGCTAACTTTTGCTCTAAGTCATAATCAGCGACTTCGGCTTCTTTGAGAGCCATTGTCTCTAACAAATCGAGACTGCCGCCACTATAGGTGATATTTTGGATTTTCCCTTCTAATTGGATAAGTGCTTGCTTCCGATTAGTGACCAATTCATCAAACGCACCAATACTTAACAACGGACGGATATAATCTTCTTTCAGCCATTTGTTATTCTTTTGATGCAAGCGCAACAGGAATTGATCTAAGGAGGAGAATGTTCCATTCTCCTTTCGTTCATCTAAAATATCTTGAATCAGGTCTCTACGTATTCCTTTAACACTGCTAAAGCCAAAACGAATCTGTTTTTCCGATTGAAGATAGAAACTATAGCCACTCTTGTTGATGGACGGCGGTAAGATTGCTACACCATACCGAGTCGCTTCATTCAAATATTCTTTTAATTTACCTGGATTATTCCTAACCGAGTGCAATAATGCAGCAAAAAATGGCCCTGGATAATGTACCTTTAAATACGCCATTTGGAAGCCGATAAATGAGTAGGCAAACGCATGAGAACGATTGAACCCGTAATTGGCAAAACGCTCAATATAATCGTAAACTTCTTCTGCTTTCTCCGCGGAAAAATGGTTGGCTACGGCTCCTTCAACAAAATGGCGCCGTTCTTCATCTAGGACGTCTTTTTTCTTTTTGCTGATGGCTCGCCGCAAGATATCTGCTTGACCAAGAGAAAAGCCTGCCATTTTAGAAGCAACTTGCATGATTTGTTCTTGATAAACAATGATTCCATAAGTATTTTGTAAAATCGGCACTAAAGCAGCATCCGGATAAACGACTTTTTCTTGTCCTTTTTTCCGTCGAATAAACGTATCGATATTTTGCATAGGTCCTGGCCGATACAACGCATTGACGGCTGCGATATCTTCGATACTTTCAGGTCCAAGTTTTCGCAAAACATTTCTGATCCCCGCTGACTCAAACTGAAAGATTCCGGCAGTATCGCCTTGCTGAAATAGTCGCAGCACAGCTGGGTCATTTAAAGGAATAGCTTTCTGGGTAACTGTTTCATTTGTAACTCGCTTGATCCCTCTTAAAGTATTGTCAATGATTGAAAGATTCCGTAATCCTAAAAAATCCATTTTTAACAATCCCACTGTTTCCACATCATTCATTGTGAACTGAGTCAAGAGGATCTCATCACTTCCTTGTTGAAGGGGGACTAGATCCAAGAGATTCTTGTCGCTGATCACCACACCAGCTGCATGGGTGGAAACATGTCGAGGCAATCCTTCCAGTACCTTAGCCACTGCAAACATCGTTTCATTTCGTTCATTGAAGGTAGCCAATTCTCGTAATTGATTGGATTGCTCATAAGCTAAAGCCAATGTCATTTTTAATGCGTTAGGAATGGCTTTTGACCAGCGATTGGCTTCGCTTTGTGACAAACCAAACACTCGTGAAACATCCCGCAGCACCATTTTGGCCGCCATCGTTCCAAAAGTAGCAATTTGCGCCATGTACTCCTGACCATATTTTTGACGGACATAACGCAAAATCTCATCACGTCTGTTATCAGGTATATCTAAATCGATATCGGGCATGGTATAGCGTTCGGGATTCAAGAAACGCTCAAACAGCAAGTCATATTCAATTGGATCGACATCGGTGATGGCTAATACGAAAGCTACTAATGAACCTGCTGCTGAGCCCCGCCCTGCGCCGGTAACAATTTCGTTCTTGTGAGCAAAATCCATCACATCCCAAATGATCAAAAAGTAATCGTCAAATCCCATTGTATGAATAACGGATAGTTCATAATCCAAACGCTGACGGTAAATATCTGTGACCTGCGTAATACGTTCAGACAACTTTTCAAAACACAGTTTTCTAAGAAAATCAGCCGCATTTTCCCCTTCTTCTAAAGGGAAATGCGGGAGCAAACGTTGATGGAGAGGAATCGTCAGAGTACATTCTTCTGCAATTCGCTGATTATTTACCAATGCTTCTGAATTCTCTCCAAATGCCTGAATCAGTTCCGCAGGCTGTTCTAAATAATACGTTTCGGAAGATTGTTCCTTCGCTTTACGAAAATCTTCGATCTGAGTACCGTTCTTAATATGTTCCATGACTTGAACAGCAAATAGTTCTGCTTGTTCCAGTGCTGCTACGGGTTGATAAGCGCACAGCTCAAGACCGTGCTGTTGAAACCACTCTCTTTCTGGCGTTGCCGCTGCTTTTTGAACACCCAGGAAAAGACTCTTTTGATCAAAACGAGCGACAAAGTCTGTCAATGCTCGAGAAAGCTGTGCCAAGTCTTCCGATTGATCTGGAGAGAAACCTTGCCCTTGCGGCAAAATACCAAACAGATCTGGTAACGTTAAGTATTCAGATAGATCCAAGTGACCGTTGATCATTTTCTCACTGGAAAGGCGCATCAATAATCGGTAGCCTGATAGATTCTTTGCAAAAAGATACAATGGAAAACGCATAGTGGACGTGCCAAACGTGCAATCGAATAATACACCAATCACAGGTTTGATTCCGGCATTTTGGCATTGCTGATAAAATTCTAAGGCTCCATATAACACATTGTGATCTGCCAGCCCCAAAACTTTATAACCAGCTTTTTTGGCAGCAGCAATATAACGAGGAATTTTGATCGTACTTTGAAGTAAGGAATACGCGCTTAAGGTTGTCAATTGATGATACATAGAAAATCCCTCCGAAAATGATAATTCCGTTTGTTTCTGCTTTATTTCTAATTTGAAAAGAATAAATGAAAATGTGAAAATCTTTACATTGAAATTTTTTGTGATAAACTAAAGTCGAAAAGCAAGATACGCAGAAAAGAGGTGTCGTCATGCGCTACTTAGCAACATTATTTTGGACATTTATCTTAGGCCAAGTTGTCGGCTATCTAGGCAGCTCACTAGCGGGAGCTACTTATGATTTCCAATTGACCTCAATCATCTCTTTGGTAGCAGGTGTACTAATTATCCTTCTTGGTTTGATTGCACCTTCGCCAAAAAAGACAAGTCATTAATAGAAGAAAAACCAGTTACCTTCATTGTAACTGGTTTTTTTTTCTTTTCAACTGAGATCGTGCTTATGAAAATTTTTACGGAAATTAAATGTAGAAAGACAAATATTCAAAAAGACAAACGCACTGGTTACCCAAAACACGGCTGGGTAGCCAAAACTATGGGCAACGGTTGAACCGACCATTGGACCAAGCACTTGTCCAAAGTTAGAAAACATTTGGTTGTAACTATAAATTCGACTAACACCTTCCATTGGAGTGATTTTACTGATTAACGTATTGATCGATGGCATTAACGCACCAGTAGAGAAGCCCAAAAGAAAGCGTAGAACGCCCAATTGGAATGGTGACGTAACAAAGCCCATTGGAATAAAGCAAAGGAATGAAAGCAGTAGTCCTCCTAATAACACTTTATGATTTCCGTAGCGGTCCCCTACTTTACCTAATATTGGCGAAGAAATAATAGCTGAAACACCGGCAATCGATACGATCAACCCGCTGACAAATAAAAGGTTCCCTGTATTGCCGCTTAGATCACGGATATATAAAGTCAAAATTGGACTGATACTTGTTACACCAAGTTGCAGGATCAATGAAGTAATAAATAAGCCAATCAATAGTTGTAGGTTTTTGATTTGTCCAAAAATTTCTTTGACAGATAGAAGGTCCCCTTTTTCAACAGGTGCGAAATCTTCTTGAACCAAAAAGATCGTTAGCAGCAATGTGATCAAAAGAACGATCCCTGTGATGATAAATACATTCTTCATACCAAACCACTGTGCTAAAGCACCACCCATAGAAGGCCCGATCAAGTTTCCGGCGATAGCTCCGGTTGCTAATGTTCCTAGTGCCCAGCCACTCTTTTCTTTCGGGGCTTGAGAAGCAATCAATGCTGTCGCATTTGGAATATAACCCGAAAGGATCCCCGTAAAGAAGCGCATAATCAATAGCCAGTAGACATTCGGTACAAAGGCTAATGAGCCCATGGTGACTGTCATACCAGCAGCCGCCCGAATCATCATCAATCTGCGACCTTTCTGATCTGCTAAATTTCCCCAAACCGGTGCAATGATTGCAGCTGCAAACGCAGTCACTGAGATTGCCAGACCTGAAAACAGCTCGATTTGGCTTTTTGGCGCCCCCAACTCTTCAATATATAGCGGAATAAACGGCATAACTAAACTAAAACTTGCACCAGTAAAAAAACAGCCAATCCAAGAAATTAGGAGATTTCGTTTCCAATCAATTTTCATGTCAAAACCCTCTTTCTCTTAAACTATACCGCATTTTTTAAAATAGTAAAATTAAAAAAGACAGAAGATTGTGTGATCTGTCTACAAAATAAAACTATCCCCACTACAACCGATTTCGCCTTCTTTGTTCTTTACAGCCCACATAAAGCAGCTCATCGACCAAAGAAAGAATCCGTTATAGTTTGGATAGTTCATTGTCAAAAGCACGACCAGAAATCAGTGCTCTTTATTGATTGGTACTAGCTGATCACAGCTAAAATAATGAAGTTCAAAATAAAGAGAATATTTACGACCCACAAAATTGGAGATACTTCGCGGAATTTTCCTTTTACGACTTTAACGATTGCGTAAAAGATAAAACCAGCTGCGATTCCATAAGAAATGCTGTAACAAAGTCCCATAAAGATCGAAGCAAAGAATGCTGGAACTGCTTCTTCAAGATCCGACCAATTGATATCCGCAAATGAAGCGAGCATCATCACACCGACTAAAATCAATGCCGGCGCTGTTGCTTGAGCAGGGACCACGGAAATCAATGGTGAAAAGAAACTACTAATGGCAAACAAAGCTGCTACTACCACTGAAGTCAATCCTGTTCGTCCCCCAGCACCGATCCCGGCAGCTGATTCAACATAAGTAGTGGTATTAGATGTTCCAAAGATCGCACCGATCGAAGTTGCAATTGCATCGGCAAAAAGGGCTTTGTCCATCTTTGTATTGAACCCTTTACTATCTTCCAACGCTTCTTCGTCTTTTTGAGAAAAGATTCCAGTACGGCGCCCTGTTCCAATAAATGTGCCGATAGTATCAAATGTATCTGAAAGACTAAAGGCAATAATCGTCATGATCACTTGAGGAATTTTAGCAGAATCACTAAACAATGAACCTATTCCCTCTGGGCCAAACGCAGCGCCAAAAGTTGTTCCAAGTTCATTAATTGAACTTCCCAAAGAGTTTCCTTGCCAATCAATCGTGCTTAAATCGACCACACCCATCAAAATACCAATGATCGTTGTCCCTAAGATACCGATAATAATTGCTCCTCGGACGTTTTTAACCACTAATAATGTTGTTAAAACCAAGCCAATGATTGCCAAGATAACTGGTGCATTATTAAAGTTAGCGAGTGCCGGCACGATGCCTCCATTAAATGAAGCACTAACAATCGTATCACCATCAACAGTTGATCCAGTAACTGCTGCAGTATCCGCGCTGAAACTTAATAGATTGGCATTTTTCAACCCAACGTAAGCAACGAAGATCCCAATCCCACCACCGATGGCATGTTGCATGCTCTCTGGAATGGCATGAATAATCAATTTACGAATTTTAGTGATCGTGATCAAAATATTGATCACACCACAGATAAAGACCATAGCTAATGCTTGTTGCCAAGAATAACCTAACCCAAAGACAACTGTAAAGGTAAAGAAGGCATTCAATCCCATTCCTGGTGCTTGCGCATACGGTACGTTTGCAAAGAGTCCCATGACCAGCGTTCCAATGACAGAGGCAATGATGGTTGCCAGAAAGACTGCTTGAAAAGGCATACCAGATGCGGAAAGAATCGAAGGATTAACAAAAAGAATGTAGCTCATTGCAAAGAAGGTGGTTACCCCAGCCATCACTTCTGTTGAAACAGTTGTTTTATTTTCTTTTAATTTGAAAAACTTTTCCATGTAAATCGTTCACTCCTACAAGATTAGTTAGTGTTTCTGAAAAGAAAAGAATAATTGCACTTTCCATCGAACAATTACAAATTATAGGCGAATTCCCCCTATTCTACAATAAAAAAATTAACAAAAACCAAATATTTTATCCGAACGTTCGTGTTTTATCAAGAAGCTGATTTTTTCCAGAAACTTACCATCCCCCTTTCATCTCTTGTGAAATCAGTAAAATGTGTTACACTTAAACAACTAGAAAAAGAGAATGGAGCGAGTCGAGTGAACAAAAAACTAATTGCCATCGATCTAGACGGCACTACTTTAAATACAGAGTCCCAAATTTCAAAGCGGACATTTGATGTTTTGACACGAGCAACGAAAGCTGGACATTATGTGACCATCGCAACCGGTCGTCCTTTTCGAATGAGTGATCAGTTTTATCGTCAATTAGCCCTAAAAACACCTATGATCAATTTTAATGGAGGTTTGGTACACAAACCTCGTCAAGTATGGGCAAATGAAACAGAATTCTCTGTGTCAAAAGAAATCGCTTTTGAACTAATGGCTCAAAAAGAGAACCTGAACTTAGATTTTGTTGCTGCAGAAAATCGGGAAACCTTTTTTATCGATCAACTTGAAGGCTTTGATCAGCGTTTCTTTTCTTCCGATAGTATTACTGAAGAAAACTTATTGAAGAACATGAAATCTGATCCGACTTCATTATTGGTCAAAACACAAAATGAATTCGCTGAGTCTGTTGCTCTACGAATCAACGATCAATTCAATGACACGGTTGATGTCCGTACATGGGGCGGTCCTCATGCAATTTTGGAGATTGTTCCAAAAGGGGTCCATAAAGCATTAGGTCTATCAGTGATTTCCGATTATCTGAAGATTGATCCCAAAAATATTATTGCCTTTGGCGATGAACACAATGATCTAGAAATGTTGGAATATGCCGGCTGGGGTGTGGCTATGGCAAATGGAACCGCACAATTAAAATCTATTGCCAATGATGTAACGGATAAAACCAATGCCGAGGACGGCTTAGCTGACTACTTGGAAAATTTATTAGCCCTATAAAAAGACAAAAAGAAACACGAGGATTCGATGTCTCTCCTCTCCAAAGTCTGTATGAAAATGGACTTTAGAGGGACTACATCTGTCCTCGTGTTTTTAAATTGTTTCGTAAATGATTGTTTCTGCCTTAGGAATTTTTTCATCAATGAAGAATACTTTATACCAGGTCAAGAAAGTGTAGATCGTCCAGATTTTCCGTTGAAGTCCTTGTTTACCGGCGCGATGATCAGCCAATAATTGCAAAATCTTTTCTTGGTCAAAGAATTCTGCAGCAAAATCCGCTGTAAATAGTTCTTTGACGGTTTTGTAACCAGTCCCTTCTTTCAGCCATGCTCGAATAGGGACCGGAAAACCTAATTTTTCCCGATTGGCCCATTCTGTTGGGAGGTGACGATTTGCTGCTTGACGAAAGACATCTTTCGTATTGTACTGATTGATCAAATATTTTGTCGGAATCGTCTGAGCTACTTTCATGACTTCAATATCAAGTAATGGCACCCGTAATTCCAAAGAACTAGCCATTGACATCTTATCTGCTTTTAATAAGATGTCTTTGGGCATCCATTGATGAACATCCAAATACTGCATTTTGTTGACTTCTTCATCAAGATCTTTAACTTTTTCATAGTATGGGGCGACGATTTCCGCCACTGATGGTCCACTAGTATAGTCTGGATGCAATATCTCAGTGGCTTCTTGCTCTTCAAAGACCAGCGCTTGCCCGATAAAGAAATCTTTTGCAGGTGCGGTGGCTTCATAGAGATGAATTCGTCCATGGAAGTTTCTCATATTACCAATTGTCCGGCCTAATTTGAATCGAATATTCTTAGGTAATTTTTTCAATCCTTGAGCAAATACACGAATCATCTTGGAGTTCGTATGCCAACCATAAGCAGCATAGCCGGCAAATAATTCATCTGCGCCTTCACCAGATTGTACAACACGAACATGTTGCGAGGCGAGATTAGCTAAAAAGTAGAGCGGGACACAACTCGGATTGGAGTCGGGCTCATCCAAATGATACTGGATCAGTGGAAAAGCGTTGAAGGACATCTCGCCATCAATCACCGCTGCTGTATTGTTCAATCCCAGCATCTTGGTCAATTTTCTAGCTTCAATTGCTTCATTATAGGTCTTGTCATCGAATCCAATTGAGAAAGAATGATCTGGACGCAGAACAGCGGCAACATAACTTGAGTCGACACCGCTTGATAAAAATGACCCTACTTCTACATCACTGATTTTGTGTGCAGCAATCGATTCTTGAACGGTATCATCGATTTTTTGGACCCAATCTTCTTTGCTATAGTTTTCTTTATGACTGTAGTCTGCATCCCAATATTCATGAATGTCCATGACGCCATTTTTATAAGTAAAATAGTGACCTTCTTGTAAGCGATAAACGCCTTTAAAGAATGTTTCGCCATTTAGTGGCGAATATTGAAAAGTCAAATAGGGTTTTAAGGCATCCTTATTCAATTCTTTTTCAAAATCTGGATGTGGTAAAAAACTCTTGATTTCTGAACCAAACATGAATGTACCATTCATTTCCGCGTAATAATAAGGTTTGATTCCGAAATGATCTCTTGCCCCAAAAAGTTCTTGCTTTTCGCGATCCCAAATGGCAAAAGCAAACATGCCGCGAACTCTCTGCAATAAATCAGTTCCCCACTCTTCATACCCATGAAGAAGAACCTCAGTATCTGCATGAGTCGTAAAGACATGTCCAGCTTGGATCAATTCTTCTCTTAACGATTGAAAGTTATAGATTTCACCATTAAAAATGATTACTTTCGTTCCATCTTCATTATAAATAGGCTGCGTACCGCCTTCTAAGTCAATAATCGATAAACGCCGAAAGCCAAGAGCAACTTGGTCATCAATGAATTTTCCAGAACTATTAGGACCGCGATGAATGATTCGATCCATCATCTGTTCAATGATTTCGGCTTTTTGGTCTTTAGTATTAACGAAACCTACAATTCCGCACATATTTTCACATCCATTTTCATTTTCCTTTTTCATTTTCCCTGAAACAAATCTTATCTTACCATAAATTGAATAAAATTAAATTTAAAAAAATATAATAAATTAATTATTTAACCCAACAAAAAGAGTTTTTCAAGAAAAACCGCTTCATACCGCTTTTTACTCAGATACTAAAGGAGCTTCCTTACAAATTTGTTATTTGATTTTTTTAGATAACTTCTGTTCTCCTTAATAAATTTTTAGTAAACTTCCTCTACCATTCAGTTATTATTGGACAGACGCCAAGCAACGTGTTATTCTGATCATGGAATTTCGTTATCAACTTAACCGTTGCCTTTCGTTACGAATAACACTGAAAGGAGAATGACTATGACATTCTATAACACAGAACTACAATATCGAGTTACTCTAGATACAAAACTGAACCTTTTTATCGTTTTTGATAAAAAAGATGCTAACCGTTTTGCAACTGGTGTGACGATCGAACAAGCTGTACAAGAATTGACTAAAACTGCATAAGGAGTTCATCCAAATGAAGGATACCGATTCGTACTGAAAGCACCTCGCTAAGACTAATAGCAGGTGCTTTCTTGTTTTGTTATGAAATTAAACAGCTACTCCAACTGCTTTTCCTCTTCTGGCTCTTTCTTTTGTCCACTCTGCTGTTCATCCAACTGCATGATCTCATCTACTGATTCATCCTTCAAAAAAACGGATAGTCCCTTAACAGCTAATTTCGTTTGGCGCATGACATAATCTTTTTCAAACTCAGCCATTTTATCACCTTCTGCTTTCTTGTTCTCTTTCTTCTAGTTTAATCGATTTCGTTCAAAAAAAGAAGCAATGGCATGACATTATCAAAACTCGTTTCCTAAGCTCTCACTGCTGCCTGAATCAACTCATTAATTAAATTTTATGAGTCGTGTACGATGCTTTTCTCATACCTCGGGCCCCTCCTCCCCATGTCTTTACTTACAAAACAAAAAAAGCCTATCACCAAGGATAGGCCAAACGCTTCAAAGCGTTAATGTAAGGAGAGTACAGGATTTGAACCTGCGCGCCGGGATGAACCGGGTCGGCGGATTTCGAGTCCGCTGCATTACCACTCTGCCAACTCTCCATAACGTTTATTTTCTACTTTTTTCAGAAAAAGTCAAGAAAAAATCTGCAATCCATCCGAAAAAATGGTTGCAGATTCGTTATTATTGAAAAATAAAAATGTCTGTTCTATCTAAAATCCCAGTGATCGTTTCCTCGATCACCTTAATGATTTGTTCCTCCGTTGGCGTAATGATTCCAGCTGACATCAATGAAGCAATGCCGGTAACAACGATCCAAGCACCATTGTGCAAGGCTGTAATCGCTTCTTCCGATAGATCCGCATACTTTGGTTCGGACTTGATCAATTTTTTGAAATAATCAGACGAAAAATCGTGCATCAATTTCCCTCCGCCATAGTCATCTACGAAAAGAGCAATATACAAGTTGTGTTTTTCTTGTGCGAAGTGAATGTAGTTTAATCCTAAATCAATGACTTTATCACCAGTCCGTTCAACAGGAAACACGTTTTCTGAAAGATCTTTGAAGACCGCTTCAACTAAAGTGTTTTTCAAATCCTGCATGTTTTCAAATTCCAAATAAATCGGTTGTGTTGAAATCCCCATTTGCTTTGCTATATTTCGGGCGGTAAAGTTGCCAAATCCTTCTTTATTGATCAACTCATACGCGGCCTTCAAAATATGTTCTCTTGTATAGACCTTTCTTCGCATCAATAAATCCCCCTTTTCCTTTATCTAATTGTAACCGAGATTTTCCAAATTGAAAAACAATATACTCATTTCGTTATCTTATAACTGTCTGAATTGTTCTACAATTATATCCACACCGCTATTTGTGAAGTTTTTTACCAATTTAAATAAAATGGTTGCTTTCAAAAAATAAGATATTTTCTTTATTATTAGTTATTTAACTCACCGGATACTTCTCTTGTTGAATTGGAATGAAAAAGGTAAACTAATAGGAGGATTACTTTTCAAGATAGAGAGGCGTTAAAATGCAAGAAACAGATGAGTTATTGTTAGAAACTTGCCTCTTGGCAGGAAAAATCATGATGGAGAATGGTTCCGAAGTTTATCGAGTCGAAGATACCATGAATCGTATCGCTGCTAACGCTGGCGAAGCCAATAGTATCAGTTATGTGACCGCTACAGGCATCTTTATGGGATTACGAAGCAGTCACTACGCTCAAGTTGAAAATGTTCATGATCGTGTGATCAATTTGGAGAAAATAGTGGCCGTCAATCGGCTTTCCCGGTCGTTCGCAGAAAAACAGATCACATTACCGCAGTTGTATGCATCTCTTAAAGAGATCAATCAAGTCACACCAAGCTTTCCTCTCTGGTTACAAGTATTGAGTGCTGGAGTGGTCAGCAGTACATTAATGATTATTTTTGGCGGCAATTGGTCTGATTTCATTGTTACTTTTTTCATTGGCAGCATCGGGTTCATTACAGGTCTCTGGGTGAAAAAAGCGATCGATATCCGCTTTTTGGATATGTTCGTCGCCTCTTTAGTGATTGGCTGCTTAGCGATCCTATCTGTTCGCGGGGGCTTGGCGGGAAATGTTGACAACCTGATCATTGGTGCCGTGATGCCGTTAGTTCCTGGAGTGGCCATCACAAATTCATTTCGTGATATTCTAGCTGGCCATCTGATCAGTGGAACTGCGCGAGGAACTGAAGCTATCTTTACTGCAGCCGCAATCGGCGTAGGAATCGCTACAGTCTTCACCTTGTTTGGGGGGTTATCATGACCATTTTGATTCATGTCTGTTTTAGTTTTTTAAGTACCGTCACCTTTGGCATATTAACAAATATACCGAAACGTGCATTGATTGCAACCGGGATCGCTGGAACTGTTGGATGGATGATTTATTGGCAGCTGCATGAAATGGGTCATGGCATTGGTAGTGCCAATTTTTATGCTGCCTTTGCGGTTGGCTGTGTCAGCATCTTTTTTTCACGACGCAAGAAAATGCCCATGATCATCTTCAATATTCCTAGTTTAGTTCCCTTGGTCCCCGGTGGTCCGGCTTATAAAGCTGTTCGTGAATTTGCCTTGGGAGATAACCTTTTGGGATTAGAAAACCTCATGATTGTTTTGATCACTGCAGGAGCAATCGCGGGCGGGTTTATGATGACGAGTGTCGTTGAAAAGACCATCGCAAGTTGGCAAAACAAACGAAGAGCACGACTTGATAAAGAGGAGACAACTAGGAAATAAATATAAAAAATGAAAGCAATAACTAGAGATGAAAACAACTTGCCTATCGATCACTCGTGATAATTTGTACATGAATTGCTAAATTTTTCTTATTTCAGACTTTAGTACAATGCCTTCTTGCTATTCTTCTTTTATAATAAGGGTATCAAATCTTACAAATTTGTTTGACGAATGTCATTTATTTTGCTGGATTTTTCTAATTACACCACGTATAGTGGAATTAGAAACGAATAAAGGAGATGAAAGTCTGTGAGTATCGCCACTTCTCGTCGTATCATTAATACGATATCAATTATAGGATTAGGGCTATCTATTGCCTTAACGATTTACTTCATTAATCTAGGTGTCTTTAAAGATATTAATGCACTGCGTGGTTTGGTAGGCAACTCTGTTATTTTGGGACCAATCATCTTCATGCTGCTACAAATTTTACAAGTTGTAATTCCGATCATTCCTGGTGGGATATCCAGTGCGGCTGGCGTCTTGATTTTTGGACCATATCTTGGATTTGTCTACAATTATGTTGGCATTAGTATTGGTTCAGTGATCATCTTCTTGCTTGGCAGAAGATATGGTAAACCATTTATCCTCAGTATGATCAGTGATAAAACATATGATAAATATATTGGCTGGTTGGATAACCAAAGTCGATTTGAAAAACTCTTTGCACTTGCTATCTTTTTACCGATAGCCCCGGATGATGCCTTGTGTTTAATGGCTGGACTAACGAATATTTCAGTCAAGAAATTCACTTTGATCATTTTATTGGCAAAACCATTATCGATTTTCTTATATAGTATGGCATTGATTTATGGCGGTACGTTTTTAACAGGGCTATTAGGCGGCTAAGTGCCGGGCTTAATAGCAAAAATAAATACAGGAAATTCCCGAACTATAGATGGTGGTCATTCCTTTCATTACAGGAATCAAACACGATAGTTCGGTTTTTTATAGTCTAGAGTTAGGATGAACAACATGAAATATCTAAAAAATAGTTTGATCAACACTTGGGATTTTCTAAAGGCAAGCGATGCTTATTTTCGAGATGTTCTGCTAATGCATGGTTTCTTGCTTTTTTTGGTTATCCCACTGCTTTCTTCTTCAACAAAATTTATCCTGCGTCGTGGGGGATTAGCCTATTTATCTTTCGACAATATAGGTAGTATTTTTACAGAGCATCCAATGGTTCTATTCTCGCTCTCTCTAATCTTGTTGTTGATTTTATTAGCAGTTTTTTTTGAGTTTACATTCCTGCTTCTGAGTGTCTATTTCATCAAGAAAAAGCAGCCGGTCCGATTGCGACAGCTGTTGCGAATGACATTTTTACAAATTCGCAAATTACGCCCCATGACCTTTTTGTTTTTCTTGTTTTATTTCTTTTTGATTTTGCCAATTGGCGGGCTAAGTTTTAACTCAGATTTGCTCTCTAAAGTGAAAATCCCTGCTTTTATCATGGATTTCATCTTTACGAATCGTGTATTGATTATCGGAGCCGTGGTTCTTGGCTACTTACTTTTGATTTATCTAGGGATTCGTGTGATTTTTGCTTTACCAGAAATGATCTTACGTGACCTTCCTTTTCGACAGGCCATTCGAGAAAGTTTGCAGACAACGAAACGCCGTTTCTTTGCGATTGTTGGCCAATTTGTCTTTATTGGCGGCGCGATCTTATTCATTTCAACAGTAGGATTTACTTTTTTGATTATCCTGCAAGCGATCATTGAAGAACTTTTCGCTGACTATGCGCTGTATTCAGCAGTCTTCATTATGACGCTCCTTCAACTCGTTTTGTTGTTGAATATCATTTTGTCTACCGTTGCCATCTTCTATATCATTGTTGATTTTATGGACGATGAAGGTTTCTTACCTGAGATACCACAATGGTTCAGTGAAGAACCATTGCCAGCAAGAAATTTTCAACGACTAAAAGCCTCTTTGATTACTGTAGTAGCCGTCTTCTTCGGGGTAGGAGTAAGTTTATACAACATGAATTATCTGACCTCTGCCGCTAATACTCGACCATTGACGATCTCGCATCGCGGCGTCAGCAATGGTCAAGGCGTTCAAAATTCATTAGAAGCACTGCGCTTCACTAGTGAGAACTACCATCCTGATTACGTTGAAATGGATGTTCAACAAACTAGCGATGGTCATTTCATTGTTTATCACGATTTTTCATTTAAAGCGTTGACTGGCTTCAATCAGAAACCGGAGCAATCAACTTTGGCACAAGCACAAAAATTAACCGTCTCTGAAAATGGACAAACGGCTCCGATTGCTACATTTGATGACTATTTATCCTTAGCGAATTCGTTGAATCAGAAATTGCTAGTAGAAATCAAGACACAACGAAAAGATACGACAACATTAGTCCATTCATTCCTTGAACGCTACCGTGAAAATCTAGCCGAACATGAACATATTCTACAAAGCTTGACCTATAATGTAGTGGAAGAATTGAAACAAGAGGCTCCGGAACTAACTGCTGGGTATATCATGCCCTTCAACATCGTTGGCCCTCCATTAACAAGTGCTGATTTTTTAACGATGGAATATAGTACGATCAACCGCAACTTTGTTTCATCTGCCAAAACGGATCATAAAGATGTCTTTGTCTGGACTCCAAATGATGATGCCGAGATCAGTCGGATGCAGTTCTACGGTGTGGACGGCATCATTACCGATCGGATGGATATTTTGAACCAAACCCTCAGTGAGTCCACCGATGAAATGACTTACTCAGATAAGCTACTGAACTTTGTGATCGGCGTCGGCTAATTCACGCCAGCTAAAAAGAAAGACTGGACTCTAGTCAATAAAGATGAATCAGTGCCTACAAGCTGACTTTTCGGCATGCTGACATAATACATTTTTATTAGCGAGTTCCAGTCTTGTTTTTATTAAGCCACAGCCACTGCGGTAATCTTATCAAATTTTACCAACATCCGCTGATTGCACTCCAATACAATGGATTGATCCTCCATCTCATAATCGGTCACTTTCACAAGAGCCGTATGCTCATACAGCTTCTCAATTACACCGACTAGCGTTTTTTTTGCCCCAATAGGTTGACACACATAGGCATTTCCAATTTCAATATCTAGCATCTTACCACCTCAGAACTTCTTTTCTAAAAATATAATAACAAAAATACCGATTTATGCAAGCGCTTTTATGATAAATTTGGCACCTACTTATTTCCGCAGACAAGATGACAAAATCGTTCGCTTCTTATGACTGGTGTGTTCGTGCATCTTCCAGAAAGTCCTAGTAACATAAAGGAAAGGAGATGAGCAGAATGCCAGTAATCCAAACATGTATTTTTGGTCTCTTGACAGTCGCATTATTGATTGGTTTAAAGGAAAATCGTTGATGACTCCTTGATTGGTTAACTGTTCCTAAAGACCACAAATTAATGCCCTATTGTGACGGTCATTTTATGGTTAAATGAATAAGCGTCCTTATTCTGAACCATCCGCTTATATAAATGAAAAACCAGCCCTCAGAAGAATGATCGGAGGACTGGTTCTTTTTAGTTAGAACGATAAATTATAGACGTTCGTTCAATTCTTTTGCAAGCTCTTCAAAGCCTGGTTTGCCAAGCAATGCGAACATGTTTTTCTTATAAGCTTCCACGCCAGGTTGGTCAAATGGATTCACACCATTCAAGTAACCAGAAATACCTACAGCGATTTCGAAGAAATACATTGTATAACCTAATGTGTAGGCATCCATCGTTGGGATCTTAACCAATAAGTTTGGTACATCGCCATCTGTGTGAGCCAATAACGTTCCTTCGAAGGCTTTGGTATTTACAAAATCAACTTCTTTTCCTTGTAAGTAGCCAAGTCCATCAAGGTCAGCTTCTTGCGTAGGAATTGTGATTGATTTACGTGGTTTTTCAACTTTAACAACAGTTTCAAAGATGTTGCGGCGGCCTTCTTGGATATATTGACCCAATGAATGCAAATCAGTTGAGAAGTTAGCACTTGAAGGGTAAATTCCCTTTTGGTCTTTTCCTTCTGATTCTCCAAATAATTGTTTCCACCATTCAGAGAAGTATTGCATTCCTGGTTCATAATTAATCAGCAATTCGGTTACTTTTCCTTTGCGGTAAAGGATGTTACGCATTGCTGCATATTGATACGCTTCATTTTTTTCAAGGTCATCACTGGCATATGCTTCACTAGCGTCTGCTGCACCTTGCATCAAAGCATCGATATCCGCACCGCTAGCAGCGATTGGCAATAGACCTACAGCTGTCAAGACAGAGAAACGTCCGCCAACATCATCAGGAATTACGAATGTTTCCCAATTTTCAGCATCTGCTTCAACTTTAACGGCACCTTTTGCTTTATCTGTCGTTGCATAGATACGTTTGTTTGCTTCTTCTTTGCCATATTTTTCGATCAAGCGTTCTTTGAAGACACGGAATGCGATCGCAGGTTCTGTCGTCGTTCCTGACTTAGAAATGACATTGACAGAGAAATCACGATCACCGATGATTTCGATCAAATCAGCTAAATAAGTCGAAGAAATTGAGTTTCCGGCAAAAAAGATTTGTGGTGCTTTCCGTTCATCTGATGAAAGCAAGTTATAGAATGAATGGTTTAAGAAATCAATCGCAGCTTTTGCCCCTAAATAAGAACCACCGATACCGATAACAACTAATACTTCTGAGTCCGATTGGATTTTTTCTGCTGCTTTTTTGATTCGTGCAAATTCTTCTTTATCATAATTTTTAGGCAAGTCGATCCAGCCTAAAAAGTCGTTACCTGCACCAGTACCTTCACGTAAGAGTTTATCTGCTGCTGTAACTTGACTTTGCATGTAGCTTAATTCGTATTCATTCACGAATGGTGCTACTTTTGAATAGTCAAATTTGATGTGTGACATGATTTGTCCTCCTTGAAAAAAATTAGTTTTTCATACAAGTACTACTTTACGTTTTTTTTGAACTTTTTTCAAGTAATTCCTTATTATATCGCCTATCTGGCAGAGTTAGACAAGTCCTTGAGAAGACATTGCTTTAGCAACTTTTTCAAATCCAGCCACATTTGCTCCTAGCATGAAATTATTTTTTTGATCAAATTCTTCTGCAGTGTCACGGCAAGCATCATAAATATTCTTCATGATCTCATCCAATTTTTGATCGACTTCTGCCTGCTCCCACTGCAAACGTTGTGAGTTTTGACTCATTTCTAAAGCAGAAACCGCTACGCCACCCGCATTAGCCGCTTTCCCAGGACAATAGTAGATTCCTTGCGCAATAAAATATTCTGCCGCTTCAAGAGAGCTTGGCATATTGGCACCTTCAGAAACAATCCGGACACCATTCGCTTTTGCCCGTTTGGCTTGTTCTAGATTGATTTCATTTTGAGTCGCACAAGGGAAGGCTAATTCCGCTTGAACATCGAAGTCCCAGACAGAAGCGCCTTCATGGTACTCTGCTGAGGGGCGTGCGTTGGCATATGCTGTCAAACGTTCCCGTTTCACTTCTTTGATTTCTTTCAATAATGCCAGATCGATACCTTCTTTGTCATAAATGAAGCCAGAAGAATCAGAGCAAGTGATGGCTTTTGCGCCCAACTCATGCAATTTTTCAATCGCATAAATGGCTACATTGCCGCTTCCAGATACAATTGCCTGTTTCCCTTGGAAGTTTTCCTTTAAATCTTTCAACAGATGCTTAACAAAATAGACTGCCCCGTAACCGGTAGCTTCCGTCCGATTTTTACTTCCCCAAAAGTCCAATGGTTTTCCTGTAAGGACACCAGCATCATATTGTTTCAGACGTTTGTAAGCCCCAAAGAGATAGCCAATTTCACGGCCACCAACACCAATGTCCCCCGCAGGCACATCTAAGTCAGGGCCGATATGTTTTGCTAATTCCGTCATGAAACTTTGACAAAAACGCATGACTTCTCCATCTGATTTCCCTTTTGGATCAAAGTCACTTCCGCCTTTGCCGCCACCAATCGGTAATCCAGTCAAACTGTTCTTGAAAATCTGCTCAAAAGCCAAAAATTTCAAGATACTTAAGTTGACGCTGGGATGAAAACGCAGGCCGCCTTTGTAAGGCCCTAATGCAGAATTAAATTGGATCCGATAACCGCGGTTGACTTGCCAATTGCCTTGGTCATCTTGCCATGGCACACGAAATTGAATAAATCGCTCTGGTTCTGTTAATAAATCAACCAAATTCGATTCAATGTATTCTGGATGTTTTTCTAAGAAAGGAATGATTGTTGGTAAAAATTCATCTATCGCTTGTAAAAATTCCGTTTGGTTCTGATCTTTTTCGTGCAGTTTCTCTTGGATCGCTTTTACATACTCTGAAGCATTTGTCATCAGGCACTACCTCCTTTAGTTAAATTCTATTTTATAGAAAATTTCAGAAATTGCATCTATTTTTTACGAAATTGTCAGAATTTTTTTTCGATTCATTGAACAAACAGCTTTCTCCCCGCTTGTTCCTGCAATATGATACAATCCACAAAGAGGTGAAGGAAGATGAAGAAATCCTATGATGTGATCGTGATTGGTGCTGGTACCAGTGGCATGATGGCCGCTATTTCAGCAGCCGAAAACGGTGCAGACGTATTACTTATAGAAAAAAATAAAAAAGTTGGCAAAAAATTGCTTATGACCGGCGGCGGTCGTTGTAACGTGACCAATCATCGCTCTGTCGATGATTTGATCGCCCATATTCCCGGCAACGGAAAATTTTTATATAGTACATTCTCGCAATTCAATAATTTCGATGTGATGACCTTTTTTGAATCCCATGGTGTCCCTCTGAAAGAAGAAGATCACGGACGGATGTTTCCTGTCACAGACAAATCGAAAACGATCGTTGAAGGCTTATTACAGGCGCTCCATGAGAAACAAGTCACTCTATTGACCAATACAGTCGTCACTAAATTACTTCATGATGAGACTCAGATCCAAGGCGTTCGAACAGAATTCGAAGAATTTACTGCGCCCTGTGTGATCCTGACGACTGGTGGTCGAACTTACCCTTCGACTGGAGCAACTGGAGACGGCTACAAAATGGCCAAAAAAGTAGGGCATACCATCACACCGCTTTATCCTACCGAGTCTCCCCTCATATCAGAGGAGCCATTTATCAAAGCACGCACACTGCAAGGCATCTCTTTACAAGATATTGCTTTATCTGTTTTAGATTCTACAGGAAAAACCGTTGTCTCTCATACCATGGATCTCTTGTTCACGCATTTCGGGCTTTCGGGTCCAGCTGCACTGCGCTGCTCTTCTTTTGTCAATCAAGAATTGAAGAGTCATACACCTGTCACAGTGATGCTGGATTGTTTTCCAGAAAAAACAGCGAATGAATTGGTGAATGAGCTAACAGTGGCAGCCCATTCGAAGAAAAAATTAGTCAATGCACTGAGCGGCATCTTGCCGGAACGTCTGCTAGAGTTCTTTATCCATCGACTGGCACTTTCTGATCTGGTGGCTGAGCAAACAACTGAAGACCAGCTACAGGCTTTAGCAGCTATCATGAAAGGCTTTTCTGTCACAATTTCTAAAACATTTCCGCTGGAAAAATCTTTTGTGACGGGTGGAGGGATTCATTTAAAAGAAGTGAATCCCAAGACAATGGAAAGTAAGTGCATCAATGGCCTTTATTTCGGCGGCGAATTACTCGATATCAACGGTTATACCGGTGGATTCAATATCACTGCTGCCTTTTGTACTGGTCATGTCGCTGGCAAGCATGCGGCAGAAATGGCGAGCTATTTCCACTATTCACAAGGATAGTCTTTATTCTCTTAACGATCTGACACAATGAAATACAAGGAATTTCGAATCTTTCGCAGACTTGCATCTGAGTAAAGTTGCTGTCACATCCCATTGCTTGCGGGGTAGTGACAAAGCTTCGTTTTTTTGTTTGCATTTCTAGAAATTGCTTATTAGTTGGCGATTTTTGTGAGAAGGCGTAGACTGAAAGAGAACTTAAAGGAGGCTGGACAAATGAAACGTATTTCAAGAGGCAAATTTGAAAAAATGCAGAAACTTTCAAATGAAGATGGGGTGATTGCGGCATTGGCCATTGATCAGCGAGGATCAATGAAAAAAATGATGAAAGCTGCCACAGGGCCCGATAATTTCAAAATGGAACAAATTTATGACTTCAAACGGTTGGTTTCACAAGAATTGACAAAGTATGTCAGCAGCATTTTATTGGATGAAGAATATGGATTTCAAGGCATCGAAGCGAAAAATCCTAATGCTGGTTTGATTCTGTCTTATGAAAAAACCGGTTATGATGTCAATACTCCAGGACGATTGCCGGAGCTGTTGCCAAATGAATCTCTGCAACGTCTAGTCCAAAAAGGAGCTGACGCAGCTAAAGTGCTGGTTTATTACAATCCTGATGAACCGCAAGAGATTCTTGATACGAAACATGCTTTTCTAGAACGTTTAGGTACGGAAGCACAAGCAGCCGATATCCCAATTTTTGTCGAACCAATCGTCTACGACGATGAAATCACCGATGATAAATCACCGGCTTTCGCTAAAATCAAACCTGGAAAAGTCATTCGAACGATTCAAGAATTGACCAAAGACAAATACCATATCGATATTTTAAAAGTTGAAGTACCCGTACAATTTGATTTGGTTGAAGGGTTTCAAAAAGAAGGCTTAGAAGCTGTGTATACCCAAGAAGAAGCTGCCAACTACTTTAGAGAAGCTAGCGATGCCGCTACTCGTCCTTTCATTTACTTAAGTGCAGGGGTTCCTGCAAACATCTTCCGAGAAGAATTACGCTTTGCCGGCGAACACGGGGCAAAGTTCTCTGGTATTCTTGGCGGACGTGCAACTTGGCGAGACAGCGTGGAAATCTATGGAAAACAAGGGGAAAAAGCACTGCTTGATTGGTTAGATACGCAAGGCCGGGAAAATGTCGAAGAACTGAATGCTATTCTAAAAGAATATGCTACCCCATGGTATGAATTTTATGGTGGATTAGATAATATTGAAGTCTTTGATATTTCCGTTATGGAATAATTGTCCATAGAACAAACAACAGAGCCGCTGCATTGAAGTATCCTACTTCAATGCAGCGGCTCTGTTGTTTTGTCTGTTCCTGTTTAGCCAACTTCAGAAATAGCAGTCAGCGAGACAAACTGTCCGCGGACTAATTTGCTCAAATCTGTTGGAGACAGTCCTATTTGTAAACCACGCTTTCCTGCTGAGATGATGATTTCTTCCAAATGTCGCGCACTTTCATCAATATAGGTTGGAAAGAGTTTCTTCATGCCGATCGGTGAACATCCACCGCGAATATACCCTGTGGTCTCTTCTAGGTCTCTTAAGTGCAACATTTCTACTTTTTTGTTGCCGCTGGCTTTAGCAATTTTCTTCAAATCTAATTCGTGATCTCCAGGGATGACTGCGACGATGGGACCCGTTTTATTGCCAACTGCTACCAGCGTTTTATAGATGGCTTCTGGATGAGCGATTTGCTGAGCAACAGACCCTGCATCCAAATGATCTTCTGACCATTCGTACGTATATTCCTGATAGGAGAGTTTCTTTTGTTCTACCATCCGAATCGCATTTGTTTTTTTTACTTTTGCCATGACGCATTCCTCATTTATCCAAACTTCTGGTTCTTTCTTTACAACTTCAATTTTAAGAGTCTCATTTAAGACTGCTCGAAACTATAGGACTAGTCTGTCCCATTTTTTTCTGTTTATGTTCCCGATTGTTTAATTTTTCATTGTTTCGATTGAAAACTCAGCTAAATAATCTTTCATCCGCTCCACTGGAATCTGACCAGGGGCAGAAGCTTGATCCAGCGCAGCAAAAGTCATGACTGAATCGATCAGACTACCACTGACGCGGCTGATTTTGCCTAGATTTCCCATTGACATGACTGCTAAAGGTAATTGATTGAATCCCCGCGCTTTATTGATAATGCCCATCAAACGCAAAACGTCCTGCACATTGTGAGGCATCATTGCTAGTTTTCCGATATCAGCGCCAAATTGATTCATAATCCCGATTTTTAAGATCAACACAGCATCTTCTGGTGTTTTGTCGAAATCGTGACTACTTAACACCAATTTCACTTGATGTTCTTTGATTTTCTGAATAAAGTTTCTGCCTAAAAACTCAGCTTTTTCCAGTTCTATATCAATCATATCGATCAATCCAGATTCTGCAACGCCTAGACATAAATGTTTATATTGTGTCAAAGTGAAAGAGATTTGTCCCCCTTCTTCGATGGTTCGAAACGTAAACAGAAAAACTTTTGATTTTAGAGTGGTCCGAACGTGAGAAAGTACATCCAGAACGTCGGATAAACTATCGACTTTTTTATAATAATCAGCCCGCCACTCAATGATTTCTGCATCCGAAGTTTCTGCGGCTAGGGCTTGCTTGATAATCTCCTCATTAGTTGTTCCGGTCAGCGGCACACAAATGCGCGGGTGCTTGCCATCCAACTCGATTGACTTTACTTGAACCATCCGTCTCACTCCTTTTTGATTTGGTAAAAGAATACTTTTAAGTAATTCCCTTCTAAAAAGTTAGGATCAACTGCAAAATCACTTGGTAGTCGATATTCTTGTATACATTGATATGTGACTTGTGCCTGATCCATTGCTTCTTCGATCATTTGTTGAAACTTCTTTTGGGAAAGGTTGGCAGCATTCGTGGAAGCAATCAACAAGCCTTCCTCGTTCATAATCGCCAAACTATCCGTAACCAGTTCACCATAATTTTTTGCGACAGAAAAGACTTTTTTCTTGTTGCGGGCAAAACTAGGCGGATCTAAAATGATCATATCAAAGGTCAGCTCTTTTTTCTTAGCATACTTAAAATAGCCAAAAACATCCATCACATGAATCTTCTGTTTTTCTGGATCAAAGCCATTGATTGCAAACTGCTCTTTGGTCTTCTCCAAACTGCGCTTGGCAAGATCAACACTCGTTGTCTTTGTCGCACCGCCCATCGCAGCTGCAACAGAAAAAGCACCGGTATAACTAAACATATTGAGCACTGTCATGCCTGCTGACAGCCCTTCGGCGAGTTGTCCGCGTACTTCCTTTTGATCAAGGAAAATCCCGGTCATCAGTCCCTCATTAAGATAGGTAGCATAGTGAACGCCATTTTCTTTCACAATCAGCGGTTCGGGCGCCTCCTCTCCATAGACGGCTGCTGATTCTGGCAGATCAGAGTCAAAGCGGATTTTTTCAACCGCTCCTTTGACTTCTGGAAAAACTTGTTGGAACGCTTGGATCAATAGAGATTTATTTTGGTACAATGTTTCGTTATACCAAGAAAATACGGCAAATTCTCGATAGAGATCAATCGTTAATCCACCTAAGTGGTCACCTTCTCCATTAACGATACGAAAAGCATCTGTTTCTTCGCTGGCATAGTAAGCACTTCTTTTGGCTTTGGCTTTTGCAAAAGCTGCTTCAAAAAAGTCCTTGTTGATCGGACGATCTTCAAAAGCCAATACCCAGCCGATGCCTTTATTCTGTTTCCCTAAATAGCCGGTTCCGACAATTTTCCCTTGCGAATCGACAAAAGAGACCCAATCCTGTGTATCTTTGACTTGCAGGAGATCATCTTCTTGGATCAATGGGTTTTTTTTATGGAATTTTTTGATTCCTTTTTTGCTTAAATTCATTTTCATCGTTTATCTGCTCCATTCATTCTATTGATAAGTATAGCAAAAACCTGTTTCTTTGTCTGTATTCTTGAAAGTAAAGAAATACTTAATTCCGCACCACGACAGGGAATTCGATTGACACTGTTTCGATGGACTAGTAAAATATAGGATGATGTAAATTCGAATCTTATTCGTTTAAGCTGGAAAGAGAGAGGAAGATTCCCTTGAAAAAAAATAGAGTATCCACTTTTGTGAATACAAGAATGGGCTTTTTTTTCATATTGGCCCTATTATTTTGGTTAAAAAATATCTTTGCTTATTTGGTGGACTTCCACCTTGGGATTGAAAGCACTGTGCAATACTTCATCTTATTTATCAATCCAATCGCAACAACTTTATTTTTACTTTCGATCGCACTGTATGTGAGACGAACAAAAGCAGCCTATATCACCATGATCGCCATCTATTTCTTGATGACACTGCTACTGTTCTCAAATGTCAGTTATTATCGAGAGTTCACGGATTTCATTACCATCAATACGATGCTTGGTGCCGGAAAAGTTGCTAGTGGTCTGGGAGAAAGTGCGATTCGTCTTTTCAGACCTTACGATTTATTGTACTTCGTGGACTTCGTCATTTTGATTGCCGCTCTCGTTATGAAGAAAATCAAAATGGATCAGCGTCCCGTTAAAGCTCGGATGGCTTTTGCTATTTCAACATTGGCAGTAATGATCTTCTCAGGAAATTTATTCTTAGCCGAAGCAGATCGTCCAGAATTATTGACTAGAACTTTTTCTCGTGATTACCTGGTCAAATATTTAGGGATCAATGCATTTACTGTTTATGATGGTGTGCAGACGTATCAAGCTTCTCAAGTTCGAGCAGAAGCTAGTCCCAATGATATGAACGAAGTCGAAAGTTATGTCAAGCAGCATTATGCAGAACCTAATGACGACATGTTCGGGATCGCTAAAGGAAAAAATGTCATTTATGTCCATTTAGAAAGTACACAACAATTTCTGATCGATTATAAATTAAAAGATGAGAATGGCGTAGAACATGAAGTGATGCCATTCATTAATCGTTTGTATCATAGTAAAAGCACATTTAGCTTTGATAATTTCTTCCATCAAGTCAAAGCTGGAAAAACCAGTGACGCGGAAACACTTTTTGAGAATTCACTCTTTGGTTTGAATCAAGGGGCTCTCTTCACGCAACTTGGCGGGAAGAATACCTTTGAAGCAGCACCAGATATTTTAGGACAAACACAAGGCTACACATCAGCCGTTTTTCACGGAAACACTGGTACCTTCTGGAACCGAAACGAGACTTACAAACGCTTTGGCTATGATTACTTCTTCGACGCTTCTTACTATGATGTCAACGAAGATAACTCATTCCAATATGGGTTGCATGACAAACCGTTTTTTGAACAATCAGCGCAATACTTGGAACGGTTGCAACAACCATTTTACGCCAAATTTATTGCTGTCTCTAATCACTACCCATACTCTGAATTTACCAATGATGAAGGTGGCTTCCCGTTAGCAACAACTTCTGATGAAACGATCAACGGGTACTTTGCTACTGCCAACTACTTGGATCGAGCAGTTGAAGAATTCTTCAACTACTTGAAAGAATCTGGTTTGTATGATAATTCTGTGATCGTCTTATACGGTGACCACTACGGTATTTCAAATTCGCGAAACAAAAACTTAGCAGAATTGCTTGGTAAAGATAGCGCTAGCTGGTCTAATTTTGATAATGCAGCCTTACAGCGTGTCCCTTACATGATCCATATTCCTGGACAATCGAAGGGCGGAATCAATCATACGTACGGTGGTCAAGTGGATGCTTTACCAACCTTACTTCATCTGTTAGGTGTAGATACTTCGAAATATATCCAATTAGGTCAAGATTTGTTCTCGAAACAAAACGAACAGCTCGTTGCATTTAGAGACGGTGACTTTGTTACACCAGAGTATACTTATTACGGAGGCGTCCTTTACAGTAACAGTACTGGCATGGCGATCCCAAGTCCTTCTGCAAGCTTACAAAAGCAAGTGGATGAATGGAAAGCCAAAGTTGATAAACAACTGTCGGTCTCTGATCAAATTAATAATGGAGATCTGTTGCGCTTCTATGCGAAAAGCGGATTGAAAGAAGTCGATCCAGATAACTATGATTACAAAAATGCCTTACAAAAATTGAGTGCCAAAGAAAAAGAACTCGGTGCCGATTCAACGAGTGTCTTCTCAAAAAATGGGGACAAATCGACCGTCGATTTGTATCACACGAAGACCTATAAAGAATACGAAGAAATGGTCAAAGAGACCGATAAATAAGCTTCAATCAGAAAGTACCGCGAGCGATCAAACGCTCGCGGTACTTTTTTGCACAAAAAATCAAGAAGTCTCCGCTGACTTTCTTTTTTTTGTACAAGAACTTCATACTTTATTCAAACTCCCCTTTTATACTAGATAGTAGAATGAGGTGAATTGAATGAAAACTTTTCGTTTTGCTGTAGCCAGCATTCATTATCATAAAAAAGCATTGATCCTCTATGGATTGTTGACCTTTTTTGCCGTGATTGGTTTAATCATTAGTGATACTCTGCTCCACTCATTGAACCAATTATTTACACAAGCCAAAGATTATTTGATTGGCGAAGAAATGCCGGCAAAAATCGCACAAGAGATCCAACCGATTGCATCTATTTATCAGAATCTTTTTCTGTTGATCTTCATCAGTTTCCTATTGGTTTTCACAGGTTTCATTATTTTTTACCAACGAATGAAAAGAAAGGAATTTCAGGCATGGCTGATGAGCGGAGCTTCCTCGCGGCAATGGGTAGGAATGCAGCTCTTGGAAGTCCTCCTGCCACTGCTTGCAATCATCGTCCTCGTCTTTGCATTGCTGATTCTATTTCAGCCTTTCTTTCAACGAGAAATGATTACCAGTCATATCACAACTTTCGACAGAGAAGATGCCTCCTTGCAGATTTGGCAGTCGGTCAATAGCCAAACAACAGCGGATTTCGGCATTACGATTCCACAAACAAGCCAAGCATTCATTCAGAATGTTGAATTGAACAGCAATGAATGGTTGTCAATGATTCTAAAAAGTTTACGCCAAACCTTTGTCCTACTCGTTGGTTCAGTCTCAATCATTACGTTAGTCGTCGTCACCAGCCACTGTTTTTATTGGAGGAATCAGCAATGGAAAAACCAAAAAATCAACTAAACATCCCAGGTCTTTTCTATCTTGCAGCCAATGACCTTGCTGCGAAAGAGACGTTGGCACACTTTCTGCAAACTAACCAAGCGGTTACCATCGAGCCAAAATGGCAGTATGTCCCCTTTCTATCATTGAAAGATAATCTTTCCTTAGCCAATAAAAAAGAAAAACCTTTGGAAGAGCTGTTAACTGCCGTTCATTTAGAACCGACTTTTTTGAAAAGATCCTTAGATGAACTCACTTCTTTAGAAGAAGTTAAAGTACAATTGTTACTGGCACTTTTATTGGAAAAACCGGTCATAGTTTTAGAGACTCTTTCAAAAAATTTACATACCGCCGACATCCAAGCCCTTCTGCCTTTATGCAGTCAACTAGCAAAACAATTTCAGCTATCGATCTATTTAATGAATGAAGATGAACGCTTGGCTCATACCCCCTATATCACAAAACAATGAGACTTTTCTATTTTATAGGTACACAAAAAGGAAACCATCGATGACGATGGTTTCCTTTTTGTCTATCACTGCAAAAAAGCATACTGTATGTTTCTAGCTTATTCTTCTATTTCGATATCGGGAAAAGTCACTTTGAAGGTCGTTCCTTGCCCCAATTCGCTATCGACTTCGATTTTACCTTTGTGGAGGCGAACCAACTGTTCCACTATCGATAACCCTAATCCCGATTCACCAAATTGTCGATTTTTTCGAGAAGGATCAACTTTATAGTAGCGATCCCAAATATTTTTGACTTGTTCTTCGGACATACCGATTCCTGTATCAGAAATCTCAATGATCGTTTCTAGATAGCCTTTTTCGATTCGCACGCGGATCTCACCATCTTGTGTGAATTGAATCGCATTTTGGAGTATGTTAACCATAATTTGAACAAACCGGTCATAGTCGGCATAGACGTCGATCGACTCCTCTGTTTCCAGAATCAAACGATCGTTTGCGACTTCTGCTTTGCTTTCCAATTGCGTCAACAGATTGGTCATTGTCTTGGTCGCATCAAACTTCTTAATGACCATAGAAATCTGATTGGTTCTGATTTTTTCATAATCCAGATTTTCATTCACTAAACGAATCAAACGATTGGTCTCATTTTTCATCAAGCGGATCGCATTGTCTCGCTGATTCTCTGGAATTGCATGGTATTCTAATCCTTCTAGCAACCCATTGATAGTGGTTAAAGGCGTACGCATTTCATGGGAAGCATCAGCCATAAATTGCCGTCGTCGTTCTTCCTGACGCTCAATTTCTTCATGCGACTCTTTCAATGACTGGGACATTTGGTTAAAGTCTTCTGCCAATTCATCAAATTCATCGCGATTATGAACAGGTAATGAGATGTCAAAATTCCCATTCGTAATTTCTTTGGTTGCCCGCTTCATCCGATTGATCCGCCGAACTTGGAAAGTCGCGAATAGATAACTGATCAATAGCGAAACAATGATCGAAATCAAGAAGACTTTGAATAAGTTCTGATTAAAAGCACTGACTAGATTCAAAATATTGCTGGCAGATTGTGAAACCACCATCACGCCATAAAAATCCGTCCGATTAACAGAAAAAGGAATCAACACATAGGAAGTCAACTCTCGTTCGCCGAATAAATTGGTATTCGAAGTCATTTGTAATCGACCACCATTTTGCAATGACTGCCAATCTGATTCTGAAATGCTAAAGTCGACCGCTCGTCCCGACGTATCTAATGGATAGATTTGTTCTTTCGGACTTTTAAAAAAAGCAAAAGAAATATCTTGATTGCTCAGAATATTTTCAGCAAGATGTAGTGAATACTGCAAATATTCATCTCGCGTCATGTTCTGCTGAAAAAATTCTGAGTCACTGATCTGGGAAATTTTTGCTACGGAAGAGGCATACCCCATCAATTGCTCGTAATTGCGCTCTTGCAACGTCTGTCTGGTCATTTGGGTAAACGCTACTCCAATCGTCATCAAAATGACTAGAATCACAGCAAAAAACGCAATCAATTGTTGATAAAGATACCGCATTAGGCAGCACCTGCATCATCAAATTTGTAGCCAACTCCCCAAACAGTCTGAATCACTTGCGGTCCCACTTTTTCAATTTTTTGCCGCAACTTTTTGATATGCGCATCGACGGTACGCTCGTCACCAAAATATTGATAATCCCAAACCAACTCTAGTAATTGTTCCCGGGAAAAGACTTGTCGCGGTTTTTTCGCTAATGTATAAAGCAAATCAAATTCTTTGGGCGTCAGACCATCGATCAATTTGCCGTTCAAATAAGCCTCCCGAGTCTTGGTATTCATTTTAAAGTGATCGGTAACGATATCAAATGTCGTGTCTGAAGTCTCAGAACTTGCCTTCTCAGCAATTTCACTCCGTCGATGCAGGGCTTTGATACGAGCAATCAATGTTAATGGACTAAATGGTTTCGTCACATAATCATCCGCGCCCATTTCCAGCCCAATCACTTGATCACTTTCTGAATCACGGGCAGTCAGCATAATAATGGGCACTGTATTAGAAATCTTGCGAATCTCTCTGGCAACGATCATTCCATCCATGGTAGGCAAATTTAAATCCAGCGTGATCATATCCCATTTTTCTGGAGTTTCGGCAAAAGCTTCCAGTCCCTCTTTGCCATCATATTTGAAAGTCGCATCCCAACCTTCATTCAAAAAAAACATTTGCATCATTTCTGAAACAGATTCATTGTCTTCAATCATTAGAATATTCATTGTCTTCACCCCTATGTTGTTCATCAAATTGTTGCAGCTTTTCTTCGATCAAACCAAAAATCGGTACAATAAACCAAGGAATTGCAATCATTTCTAAGAGAAAGAAATTGGTCCATCCCTGCCACTTCAGTAGGATTCCTATCAATGTCATGACTCCCCCAAACAGCAGAAAGTACCGCGTACAGATCTTTTGTGCATACTGCCAATTTCGTTCATTCTGTTTTGCTAAATAAGAACGATAGCCGTAGATAAAATTGATTTTCTTTGAAGGGAGAATCAAAAAAACAAAACCGATCAAAAAGAAAATCGCTCCAATCACTAAAAAAATCATATTCCCACTCCATTCTTTCTCTAGTATACTCGAAAACCTCCTATCTACCAACAACTTCACGGTTTCTTCATAAAGGTTTGCGTTTTTAGCAATCTTTGTTAAGATTGATTTTGTAACTGTCAATAAGAGTAGGAGAAAACTGTATGAATTATAAAGCTTTAGCATTTTTTGATTTAGATGGCACACTACTAGATGAACACTCCCAGATCACCCCCGAAATTTCTGAGGCCATGCATCGCTTACGCCAAAATGATGTTTTACCAATCATTGCAACCGGCAGAACGGAAACAGAAGTTCTTGCTATTCGCGAGGCTGCTGGGATCACCTCAAATATTGTCATGAATGGGGCATTCATTCGTATCGATGGCAAAGAAGTGTTTTCAGACACATTAGATAAAAATCTCTGCGCACGGATGTTGGAAGCCGTGAGAGATCATGGCGACGAACTTTCATATTATAACGAGAATGGTTACTGGGCAACTGGACACAATGATGAGATGATCGAGGCTTACAATTATGTCCGCAGCCCCCTTCCAGAAATCGATCCATTCCGTTATGAAAAAGACCGGATCAATATGATGCTCGTATTAGGTATCGCCAATGAAACAGTCTATAAAGAACAGTTCCCTGAATTGACTTTCTACCGCAATACACCTTTTTCAATTGATGTCGTGAAAAGCGGCACCTCTAAAGGAACGGGAATTAAGACATTAGTGAACTTACTAAATCTCAAAGATGTGCCAACATTTGGCTTTGGTGACGGTAGCAATGACTTCGCTCTTTTAGAAGCTTGCGACTATAAAATTGCCATGGGTAATGGCTTGCCAGAACTAAAAGAGATTGCTGATTTTGTTACTCTTAAAAATACTGAAGGCGGCATCGTGCATGCCTTGAATCATTTTGAATTGATCTAAATCTTTGCATATAGCGCAAATTATGTTATACTAGTGGTTGGTAGCGATACCCCTTTTATCAGGGGGATGTTACGGATTCGACAGGCATAGTTGAGCCTGAATTGCGCTTCGTAGGTTACGTCTACGTTAAAACGTTACAGTTAAATATAACTGCTAAAAACGAAAACTCTTACGCTTTAGCTGCCTAAAAACAGTTAGCGTAGATCCTCTCGGCATCGCCCATGTGCTCGAGTAAGGGTCCTATTCTAAGTGGGATACGTTTTAACTTTCCGTCTGCAAGTTAAAAAAGAGAACATCAGACTAGCAATACAGACTGCCTGTCACTCGGCAAGCTGTAAAGCGAATCCTTAAATGAGCTGACTATGAGCGTAGATTTTTAGGTAGCAATATGTTTGGACGCGGGTTCGACTCCCGCCATCTCCATAGACTAAAATCGAGAAGATTTTCGTAGTTTTTCCAAAGTGAGATGAACCTTGTTTCTATGAGGTTTATCTTGCTTCTTTTTTATTTTTAACCTGCCTTCTCTGAGATTATCAGTTAACAGTCAAGCCGACCAGCATCGCGACAGATGCCTTCTTTTAGTCGCTTGTATAAGCAAAGAAGCCTCCTTACTCACAAAACAAGCAAGCGGGCTTCCCTTTGATCAAGCAAATTTATCCTTAGTGTGCTGGAAATTTATTTTAACTAAAATAAGAGAAAAAAACGAAAAGAAAACGTCTCTTCCTTACATATATTTTTCTACTTCGTCCAACTCTTTTTGTAATTCTTTCTCATCATACGTTTCGTATTTACCTGCTTCGTGTGCGATCTTCTTGATTTCATGAATCGCTTTTTTCTCAACAATCCACTTCTTCATACTATGTTTTTTAGCATCTGCTTCTAGAGAATCCAATTCTGCTAAATTAGAATCTAACTTGTCCAAAACTTCTCCGATTTTTAACAATGCTTTTGATTCTTTTTCTTCATAGTTTGCCATAGATAACACTCCTTATATATTTGATAAAACTATCTTACGATCATCCTTAAATATTTTCAAGTTAAATGATTCACTAAAGGTTAATAGTACAGATAGCGATAAAACAAACTTTTCAGAGCAAGCATTTGCTCTTACTCATCAGATTGTGAGGGAGTGATCGTATCTTTTATTAGGGGAACCCTTTTCTTATTACTATTTGCTTTTTTACTTAAAATTACTAACGGACTATTTTGGGATCGATTTCTAACCGAGTTTTAACTGATAGAAATGATCGAAGATATGAGATCGAGCGTAAAGCAGGCAAGTTTTTCTCCATTTTATTTTTAACTATATCCCGCCGATTTTTAGTGATTTCGCTATTATTTTAAGGCTGACATCCCTCGTTAAATAAAATTATTTGGCTTATTTAGTGATAATTTTTTAGATTTCCATTAGTCCGCTATTGTGGCGAATAATTGGCTTTAGCTCAGAATGATACTTGCATCGCTATAAAGGAAGAGTAATCGTGAAACAAAATATTGCTCTTGTCATAAATGATTACGATGAAGCAATTGAATTTAGACTGAAAAGCTTGACCACACACTGATCGAAGATACGTATCAGCCTGAACAAAACAAACATTGAGTTGTACGATCACGCCAGAATTCACCATGGGAGGATCCTATCAAAACATGGTGGACGAAATTTCGTCCATTTAATACAAACTAGCTGATATCATGATAAAATACAAAAACGAAGAGTATTAGGTGTCTACAAAAAGTCTTCCCCAAGCCTTTTGTCCTAATACTCTTCTATGATTAATGCATGTTGCTCCTTAAAGATATTTGAAATAAACCATTTTTGCAACTATTTCGAACAATAGATACGAGTTACTCATTCAATTGTTTTTTGTTTTGTCCTGTCTACTTACATAGAACTTCGTTTTTATCCTACAGATCGGCACGTATGCTTTGTAAAAAACATCTTTTCTTCCAAACGTATATTAATTAACTAAAGGGTCTTTTAAAAAAAAGGCATCCCTATAAATAAAAGGAACACCTGATGTAGCGTATCAACTTAAGAAAATATATAGTGTCTTGTTTTCAACAAATTTATTGATTCTGCCAATCTGCCGGGAAAGTGACATAAACAAAGCGGGCTTCTTCTGCGACTGAAAACTGTATTTTGCTATTTTTAGGAATTAAAATGAGCTCACCTGCACTGGCAGAGACTTTCCGTCCATCAATAATAATATCTAATTTGCCAGAAATAACATAGTCGATTTCATCATAATCGAGCGTCCAGTCAAATGTTGTTTCTTTCATTACCATCAATCCACAACCTAGACGAGGACTCTCTTCGAGTGAGAACAAATCCTTTGTATAAACAATATCATTGGGGTTCCCTGTATCCAAACGATCTTCTTCAGAAACAGTGATCTCTGGTAGCTTGATAGATGCAACACCGCTAGGATCCACTTGTTTTGTTGGCATCAATTGTTCAGTTACGATTTGACGAACCAAAGTTTCGATCATTTTACGATTAAACTCTGTCATATTTTCACCTCATTATTTTGTTTCTATTTCTGGTTTCCCTAACATACGATTAGCCATAAAAATCGCTACAAAAATAGCAGTTATCCCACCGACTAATTTACCGATGATCATAGGAAAAATCATTTCTTTTGCTACCCCGGCCGTAAAGCCTAGATGATCGCCTAAAACAAAAGATGCAGAAACAGCGAAAGCAATGTTGATGATTTTTCCTCTGTTATCCATATCTTTCAACATTTGGAACATTGGGATATTATTTGCTAATGTTGCCACCATACCGGCAGCAGCCACTTCATTCATCCCTAAAACTTTCCCTAATTTCATTAACGGTTTGTTAAACACTTTCGTAATCACAGCAACCAAACAAAATGCCCCAGCTAAAGTCAATGCGATGCTCCCTACGACTTCGATTCCTTCTGTAACAGGTGCAATGTCAGGAATGACTGTAATTCCCACAAGTAACTGAATCGCTCCGACAATCAAACCGATAATCGCAACGATGACAACACCTTGACCAAAAATCTGGAATCCTTTGATCATACCGTTTGGTGCCAACCATAATCCCACGATGATCAATGCAGCAACGATAATGATAGGTAGCAGGTTAGGAAGGATCATAGACATTGGCATTCCTGCGGTTAAACCACCGGCCAATAACCCGAAAGGAATGGTAATAATTCCACTTAACACCCCTGTGGCTAAAAACTGTTGATCTTCTTTTTGAATAATCCCCAACGCAACAGGAATGGTGAAAACAATTGTTGGTCCCATCATAGCCCCAAGGATTGCTCCAGCAAATAACCCTGCTTGAGGATCATTTGCTAATTGCTATGCCAGAGTAAATCCCCCCATATCATTTGCTAGTAGTGTTGTCGCGAACATTGCCGGATCAGCACCCAGCAATTCATAGACGGGAACAACGATAGGACTTAAAAGATTCGCCAAGACCGGGGCTAACGTGATGATCCCTACCATTGATAACGCTAAAGACCCCATCACCATGATACCTTCTTCAAATTGTTTTCCAAGTCCTAATTTATTCCCGATGCATTTATCAATGCCTCCAATGATCATAAAAAGAACCATAATATACATAATAATTTCATTAATGCTCATAGATTCAACCTCCTTATTCTTCCTCTGCAGCATCGATGACGCCAACGATCATTGCGTCAATAGGTACTTCTGGATTTTCAGCAGAAATTCGAGCAGCATTGCCTTGACTGATCAATACTTTATCGCCAATTCCTGCGCCAGCATTATCCGCTGCAATAATAAAGCCTTGTTTTTGTTCTTCTTGATTCAAAATGTCTACCATCATAAATTTCCACCCGTTTAATTTCTCGTCTTTTCTTGTAGACCACAAACTGTCGGTAACTTTTCCTAAAAGCATGCTTTTTCCCCCTTTATAAGCAACTTTTGAGTGCGCGCATAATCTTGTGCTAATGGTGTCAATTGCGCATTCTTTATTGGAGGAATGCGGTATTCTAGCATTTTTTTCAATTGTTTTTCGGTGATGAAGGTCCGCTTAGGCAATGCCTTAGGCACTGATTTTTTCTGACAGGATTTCCAAAAATCAGCATAGTCTTGCGGGGAGCGATAGAATGTCAGACCAAACTGCTGACATTTGTCTCGATATTCTTGAATTGTCTTTTTCACTTGATATTTAAGCGGTGTTTCTTTCGGAATTGCTGGCAAAGTTTCTAAAACAAGAATTGGTTTTCCTTGTAACAAAAATGAAAGTATTCTTCGGGTCAATAGATCGTTTTCTTGCAGTAAAGCAATACTGGACATTTGAGAAATCGTTAGTTGTTTCACAATCATTCCAGCCGACTCTTGATCTTCACCGGTTCTCCACTGAACAGTGGGAAACTGGGTATATAATTCGGCAGGAATCTCTTTTTTCTCTTGCGAAAAAGCAAGAGCAAGGATAGGCTTTGGGAGTTGCTGACAGATACGATCAGTAATTTGTTGAACCAGTTCTTCTATTTCAGAAGCTTTCATTGTCCAACCTTCTCTTACTTAATGATGTAACCATGAACACCTTTTGATAAACCACAAGCGTTTGCTTCATCATAATCAATATGCATATACGTCGCGAAATGAGGACTGACACGTATCACTACATCATCAAAAATCAATGGTCGCGTGCCTAGTACTTTTACTTGGACGATTTGTCCGTTAGTCACATTGTTTGCTAGGGCATCTTCTGGTGTCATATGGATGTGTCGTTTTGCCACGATCAATCCGCGATCTAATGAAACAGTCGTTGCGCCATTCATCAATGTCACCCCTGGTGTTCCTTCAATCTTTCCACTTTCTCTAACAGGCGCGTTAATACCTAAAATTCGGGTATCTGTCATTGACACTTCGACTTGTGCTTCCTTACGTTCAGGACCTAAAATCACGACATTTTGGAACAGTCCTTTTGGTCCTGCAACAGTGATTCGTTCTTTACATACATATTGACCAGGTTGTGACAAATCTTTTACTTTCGTTAACTGATACCCTGATCCAAATAAATGATCGATTTCTCGACGAGACAAATGGACGTGACGTCCAGAAGCTTCTACTTCAAATGTGTGATTTTGTAGTTGAATTCGTTTGATAACTTCTTCAACAATTTCATTGATTGAATCCAATGTGTTCATCTCCTAGTTCAGTTTTACTACAGTCATTGTTTGGATCAACGCATCCGCCCATTCTTGGAAATACTGATAGCGCCTATCAGGCTTTTCTTCGAACAAGAATAGGATTTTGTTCAATTGAAGTTGGATTTCCTTTGAAGAATAATCCCATTGTCTTCGCTGACTGCTCTCTATCACTACTTGCTCTTGATCAATCGCTTGTTCAATCACCGAGAATTTTCCTTGAATGATATTCTCCAACCAAGCTTGTTGTTTCTCAAAGTACAGCCATAGTTCTGCAGGAAACGTGTCATCTCTCAACATAGGAAAATAAAGAAGATGCTTCAAGTGCTGGATTTCATATTCTATCTTTCGTGATAGTGACTTTGTTTTGATCGAGGAGGTCCGAATAGGACAACTATCGGCTCTTTTCTGAGTACTTGTCGTTACGCTAGTGATGGCTTGAATACTGGTACTTGTCGGTATATTGACAATCGTGATCCCGGCATCTTCTACTTGCTGCCAGACACTTTCAGAACTTGCTAAATTAATGTCATTCACATAGACGATTTGCGGTTTCAATGCAATCAATTTTTCTGCATCAATCGCCATCATATCCATTTGAGGTAATGCCTGAAGCGCTTCATTCAGTGACCCGCTTTGCATGTCAACAGCAACCAATTCATTCGTTTTTCCTATATCATCAATAACTTCTGTTACTGATGGAACCAGTGAAACGATTTTAGTTGCCTCTTTAGGCAATGAGATCTCTTTCCCACTACGGTCTTTCGTCGGCAAATTTTGTTCTGTTTTCTCAGTTGAAGCCGTAGCTTCGTTTTCTTGTTTGCCGCAACCCGCTAATCCAATCCCAGCAACTACTCCGATGGTCATGATCGTCATTAGAATTTTTTTCATCTTTTTTCCTCGCATTCAACTTTTTTTGAATTTTTTCTTCCAACCCTTACGGATAAATCGATTATTCTTCTTTCCTACGGTTTGTCTATCCCTCCTTTTACTTTGTATCAAAAAACAAAAAAACCACTTTTCCTTTAATAGAAAAAGTGGTTCATTAACAGTACTAACAGTAGATCAAGCCAGTTATCGTCGAAGCCCCTTCTTTTTCCTACAAAAGAATGAATAGACTTATCAAGCCGGTATCCTGACTTAGCTTCTTCTTACTCCCAATCCTTCCAGAATAGAATCATTCTGTGGTTCTATTGGTTTCATCCACCATACAGTAGGTAGGTCTGTAGAGGATTCACACCTCTTTCCCTGACACTTCATAAGTATACGTTTATTGTATCTTCTTTGATAGCTAGTTTTCAAAAGGATCAGCAGACGTCCTTGTCCACTAATACATCCTCATTATAGCGTTTGCGAATATTTTGTCAATCCTCTTAACGTCTTACGGCAGGTTCGATAGCATAAGAGATACAAAGGTTGTGCGGGCTAGCAAATAAATCAGCTTTCTTTATGCCCTGTAAATCAAAAAAATTTTTTTTTAAAACAGGGTTTCTTTGATCAGCCAACTCATTTTATCTGCTAGATACTGGAGGGTTCCCAATTTTTTTCTTTCGCCGCTTATACCACCAAATACAAAAAACGAGGAAGCCGCAGGCAGTAAAAATGAGGATCCACAGAAACTGCTGTTGTTGCTGTTTGACTTTCTTTATGTCATCAGTGACTTTCGGATGATAAGGAATCCGGTGTCCTCTTACCAATAATCGATGACTATTGATCATGTAGGGAGTGCAGGTCAACAATGTGACAAGATCTTTACCAGATTCAATCTGAAGGTCTTGTGTATCGGTGGGGACAACAGTTTTGATTTGATCGACTTGATAAACGAGTGTTTCGCCGTAGACTTCTAAATAAAACTCATCGCCTTCCTGCAATTCTGGCAAATCAGTAAATAGTTTTGCTTGCGGCAATCCACGATGACCCGAAATGACGGCGTGGGTGTTTTTGCCTCCTGTAGGAAAAGAAGTCCCTTCCAGTAATGAGCTGCCTTTTTCCAACAATGCTGAATTGGTCTTGTCAAAAATAGGGACTCGTACATTGATTTTGGGAATCGTTAACACACCGATCGTATGGCTTTCAAAATACGATTTATCTGGTTTTTTACTGATTTTCTCTGCTTCAGAGAATGGATCCAGTCCGGGGGAGCCGCCTTCTTTGGCTAGCTGTTGATTTTTGTCGATCTGCGCTTGCAACTTCGCCATTGCGGCGGCATTTTCTTGATTTGCTTCTGTTTGGTAATGCGCAATGATCTGTTGGTCCAAATAATTATTCAGTGCATCGCTAATGAATGGATAGGAAAAAATCCCTACACCAATCAACAACAAAAGGATCATCAATCGATCGACTATCTGGTGTCCTCTTTTTTGTTTCATCATTTCCTCCTCAAAAAAATTAAAGGAGCTGTGACAAAAGACTTGTCACAGCTCCGTTTTCCGAACAAGTGGTTCAACAAGCGGTTAGAATCAGCTTCTTCAAAAATAGCTTTTCAAAAAAATGGGAAAAGCTATTTTTGAAAATCCTTTCTTATTTCTTGAAGCGGACCACGTCTGTTGCAACCTCCCGTTTTTATCTGACTAGGTCGAAATAGCTGAGATCTGCTTTTGAGGCTGCCAATTTTTCTAGAAGTGAAAATCTAGCAAAACAGAAAATCAACGAGTTTCTTTTCGTTTCATGAAATACAAACCCACAATGATCAAGATCAGCGTACCGCTGCCTAAATAAAGATAGATGCCTTTTCCGCCTGTAGAAGGCAATGTTCCTTTGTGTTTGTTAGGCACTTTTTCAGGAGCAACTAATTCTTCTGTGGTTCCGTAAGAATGCTCATCCACTGTAAATTGGATTCGATTTGTTAGTAATACATAATTTTCTGGCGCTGCAGTTTCTTCCAAATAATAGGAACCATATTTTAGTCCAGTAATGACGACTAAACCATCAGCTTGCGTCGTGAATGTTGTTGCATCTGCTTTGTTTGCCACCCAAGTCACTGTTTTCGCTGCTTCATCGACCTTCAAATAGTTTGCACCCTCACTATTTTGATCACGTACAACGAAAGAGGCACCTGCTAGAGCTTGCGTGGATGAAACATCCCCATCGACTTTGATAAATCGTTTCCCACCGGTGACGACTTCTACTGTTGGTGGCGTTTGGTCATTGGTATGACCATTATCAACATTGGCTTCGTTTTTAAAGCCTTTCGTTGGATCTGCTTTTTCATTTAGATGCATGAAGTAAATAAATTTTAATGTACCTCCTGGTGTTAAAGAAGGGATGAACGCTGGATCGACAGCGACGGTGAAGCCGTTTGTCTGTTCAGTTACTTGATAGTTTTCAGATGCGATCAGTGTATCACCATCATAAAGAGCATAGGCTGTATCTCCTGAAGGTGTATTGTCAAAGGTCAATGCATCATCATGGGTATCTACTAAGTTAAATTTGTTGTATTTATTGGCATTTCCTTCTTTATCAGCAATACCTAATGGAATATTGACCGCAATCTCGTACTTGATCTTTTCACCAATCGCTACATCTTTGCCGTTTAAATTAGGCGTTGTTTTTTCAACGTTTGATGTATCATTTTTAACGGTTTTTTCTACTGGGGTTTGATTATCCGCTTCAATAGTGAAGGGTGTCTTTGTTTGATCATCAATCAATTCAGCATTGTTCGGTGCTTTGACCTCTTCAAGCGTATAGGAACCCACTTCAAGATTCTTCACCGTTAGTTCACCAGTTTTCTCTTCAGATTCTGTAAAATCATCTTCGCCGATTCCATAGCTTTTACCAGTAACAAAATGCTTTGCTTGTCCTTTGTCGGTTGTCCAAGTGTGGAGACCATCTTTTACCCCTTGAATATACTTGGTCGTACTTGGGGAACCTTCATTTTTTGAGAGTACGAATTCTGCACCATTCAACGATTCATTTTCAGCAGTACCTCTTTTTTTCACATGTAATGCCCCATCATTTGAAACGATATTTTTGGGGTAAACATGAACCGTAGATAATTCTTCTGTCCCATAGTTATACGAGCCGTCTGATTGCTTGATCATCTCATAAACCGGGAAGGCAATGACCATATTGGCAGCAGCCGCTACCCCAGATTTTGGTTCTTCTTTGATGACGTAGACAGCATCTTTGTCGTTTTGTTTTTTCGGTACATTTACGGTAATATTGCCATCTGCATCTGTTATACCTTCAGCTATTGGCGAACCTGGGGTTAGACCTTGAACTGCTTGTTTTGCAGCTTCGACAGTTGCCCCGGCTACTCGTTGCGCATAAAATTCTGACGTCACATTATAAATGCGGAAAGTGACATCTGCAAGACCTTGATATTGATCAAAATCACTCATCTCTTTCCCACTATTTTGAATGAGCGGATCCGGAAGATCGGTCATTTTCTTTTTATGAATGACGATTTGGGCATTGCTTGCATTTTCCTCAGCATAAGCTGCTGTACCCAACCCATTGATAAAAACAGGTAATGTTAGTAATAGCGTACTTAGTAAGTACCATACTTTTTTTGCTTGTTTCATTTTCTTTCTCCTCGTTTTTGTTTTTGGTCAATCAGCCCAGCAATGACAAAACCTATCAATGCTACACCGGCTAAGATCAATCCTGTTGCTTGTTGCTCATTAGTCTTTGGTAAAAAACCAGTATGTTTCTTGTTGATGATTGCCAGTGGGGTAGCTGCTTTTCCATTTGTTGTATAGGAATTTTTTTCAACCACAAACGGAATGGCTTTTTGATTAAGCAAGTAATTTTTTGGGGCTTGGATTTCTTCCAAGAAATAGTGACCATCTTTTAACCCTTTGACGGAAAATTCTCCGGCTTGATCAGAAGTGAATCGTTTAGCTCCCGCTTTTTCTCTTTGCCATTGATAACCATGGGCTGATTCATGCAAATAGGCTCCCGTTTGATTTTTTACGACGAATACGGCATTTGCCAATGTTCGCTGCGGATCTTGACTATCTCTTTTGACGAACCGTTTCCCACCAGTCCGTATGTCAACTTTTTTGTTGATGGTATGTTTATCTGTCAGCAATTGCCCTTCATTTACGATCTCTGTGTCAGGCTCTGCATTCATTACTTTCATTTGGTAAGAGACTTGCAATTTTTGATTGGCAAATTTTTCTAGCTGCTGAATAGAGAAATCCAGGACAAAGCCATGATCCGTTATTTGAAGTGTATATCCTGTCATAACGGATGTTCCTACTTTTACTGTGATCGTTTCTGGTAAGAGAAATAAGGCAGAATCTGCTGTATCCGATAGTTGGAATTGTTGGTAATCCAAGATATTTTCTGGGATATGTGTTGACAGCTGATAACCCACTCTCTCGCCATAGGTAAAATCAGAGGTTTTGGACTGCACTTCTTTTTCAAGAGGCGGCAAATCGTATGCCTTCTCTTCATTTTTTGGGTACAAATGAATCGTGGTCATTTGATTCCCTTTCTGATCAAGAACTGGCAAAACAACGACCAAGTTTCCGGCTTTCTCTTTCACGACATTAGGAGCCTCTGCTTCCACGAATAAATAGACCTTATCCCGCTGCTGGCTGTCCTTGGCTGCTAATGTGAAGCTAAGTAAACCATCTTCTCCTTGGATCTTCTCGGTCTTTCCTTCGGCAATCAGGGATCCGGCTGCAGGACCTTGCTCAGCCAACTTTCTTTGCGCAGCTTCCACCGATTCACCATCTTCCCGTAATTGATAGAAAGAATCGGTGACATCGTATACGTGATAGGTGACATCATTTAAACCGCGGTAAGCTTGAAGCAATGTACCTTCTCCGGAATTGATTTGTTCCTGGGGTAACTGCCCTTCAGGAAATAGTACCTTGTGTAACGTGATGCGAACATTCGCTTGCATTTCTCCTGCTGAAACTTGTTGGGAGAAACCTAGTAACACAACTAGAAAAATGCATACACTAAACCAACGCATGCTTTTCATCCGCTACCCCCTCCTTTCTAATCGCTGGAGGTATAAGTAGATACCAGCGATGGCGATCGAACTAAAGGCGAGTAGATAAATCCCTAATCGACCACTTCCACCTGTTTCCGGCAGTGGAACTTTCGCCTGATTGGTCACATCTAGTGTAATCTGGTTGTTTTTTTTCTCCAGCAACTAACACATCAGCGACTTCTTCGCCATCAATCTGTACTGAGCCATCTTCATTGATCACAATTTCAATTGGCTCTTTCAATCCTTGATACCCTTCTGGCGTATATGTTTCCGTCAAGACATATTTTCCCGGCTGTAACTGATCAAAGACAAACGTATCCGTCTCTTCTCCTGATCGTTCAATGTCTGTATTTGGACCCATCAAACGGAATTCCGTCCCTTTTAATGGCGTCTGATCGTCGGCCTTTTTGTGGACGGTCAAGTCAAAGGCTTTTAACTGGTTTTGATGATTCAACGTCCATTCTTTACTTTGTTTATCCACATTTTTGCCGTCGTAGTGAATCTTTCCATATTTATCCACCGTAAATTCATAGTTGCCGGCGATCGTGTCATACCCCAATGGACCTGAATCTTCGACCATTCGGTATTGACCTGGCTGATCTAATATAAAATGGGCTACCCCTGAATCCGTTGTTTTTTCCGTAGCGATCGTTTGATAACGGTCTGAAGAATTTTTCTTTTGCAACGAAAATGTTGCCCCAGATAAATTTACTTCATTTCCGTCTTGCAGCGTATACTTGCGAATGCCGATTGGCAATTCTGAAAATTGATTAACCACGGTCAGTGTGATCACTTGTTCTTCTGTAGAAACCTCATCCCCATCGATTGTCACAATTCCCTCTGAAGTGACTTCGATTTGCCAAGTTGTTTTCCCACGTTCATGTCCAGCAGGAGCTTGCACTTCTGTGAGAGTATAGGTTTCACCTTTTTGCAGTCGGACATTTTGCGGCAAGGAGTAGCTGCCATCTTGATTATCGATCAATGTCGTAAGGCCATTTTTGCCAGTTAATTCAAACACAGCACCTACCAGATTTTTTTCGCCAGCAGAAGAGTTTTTGATCACTTTAAGTGCTAATGGCTGAAACTGTTTCGTGTTTTTCCACGTTGTTTCATCTACTTTTTCTTGCTCATAACCGGGGACAGTTAGCTCTCGAGTCGTTTGATAGCTGAAATCTTGTCCCCGATTATTGTATTTGGGTAGACCTAAGGTTTCGGCATAGGCATCATCTGCTGACTTTGAAAGCTGTGTTACACTAGTGCGTTCCCATAAGCTTCCGGTATCATTTGACGGTTGCGAAATCTTGATGTAGCCTGTTTGCCAATTTGTCGTATCTGAAACTTGTTTTCTGGTCACTTCATAGATAACATTTTCTGGGCGGCTGCTCGGATCATGATCATATTCTTCCCAGATTTTTTTGAAATCAAGCTTGACTCCTGGTGCTTTCCCCGATGGCACGCCAAAATCTACCACTTCATCTGCTGTTGCTACTCGTTGGAAGGTTGTTCTGCCATTCATCGGGTACCAGAAATCAGGTTTGAACGTTGCTGATTCTGTCTGGATCCTGACTTGATAATGGATCTGAATTTCTTGATCTTTCCCTAAATAAATTTCATCACTATGAACGGTGTTTCCTTCAAATGAGAGTGTGGGCATGGCTTGTACTTGAAGGGACTCGACACTTTTGACTGCTAATGTATTTGGTTCGTAACTAAACGGTTCAGCAATCGGATCGGTTACTTTGCCGTTTGCCACAGTTCCAGATATCTGAACCGCTTTTCTCGCGAGATAATCAGAAATATCCGGTGCATGATCGGCTGATTCATAGTAAAGATCACCATTCTCATCCGCAGACACCATTTGCCGCATCTTGTTTTCTACTTCTTGTTTGGATAATCCCGCATTAGTATCACTTTGCAGTTGAATGCCTAATCCATGAATTTCAATTCCTCGCTGCTTTAATGCCATTGCTTCACCAATGGTTGCGATAAACGTACTGTTGATCAATTTATTGGTATTTCTTTGGTCTGGAGCATAGTAGCTGTTAGAAATACGAGAAGTACTGCCCGGCTGGTCTTGTCTATTGGTAAATTGGGTGCCGTAATAGCTGCCATTCGTTTCTGTTTGAACTTTGCTGACTTGGTAGGAAAAAGTGGGAACACCATCTGTCAGTAGAACAATCACTTTTTTGTGTCCATTTGGTGTTGCCAACATGTTTCCGGCATCTCGCAGAGCTTTTTGCGTGAAGGTTCCCCCAGTAGTACTGCTTGGAGTAATCGTCTTAATGGCATTTTTGACCGAATCAAAGGGGCCCATCGCGACCGAATCATTCTTGTATCCATCACTTGAATACCCAACATAGCCCATATGAATGTTGTCTGTGATTCCACTTTCTGCTAGCGTATCTACAAATCGATCCACCCCTTTTTGGACCTCGCCAATTCGATTGTTGTCATTCATACTACCTGACCAGTCAACTACTAAAACCAAATCTAACGGTGCGATCTCCTTTTGGACATTTCCGCGAATATTCAGGTATACATCAAATAATCCAGGTGTCGTGGTCTCTTTGGCATACTTGCGAATGGCATAGTCTGCTTGGGAACCAGTCCCACCATATTCAATATAGGAATTGGTTTTGTTCGTTGGTTCCCCGTTCCATTCCGTTTGCCCATCCCATTGTGCAGCTCCGTCTTTGTTTCCTTGATGGTTGCGCACATTCTGATTCCCAGTCGGTTGCCAGCTTGCTGTCGGATAGGTTCCTGACGCATCTGTCGTATACTGAGGCAGGATTGCTTTATGACTGCGATCGAACACTGGATCAGAAGCAACGCTAGGGAGTGAAAAAGGTTTTATCACTTCATCTGCAGCTGTTGATCTTTCAGATACTTCAGATGCTTCAGGTCCTTCTGTTTCTCTGTTTTCTGCCAGCGTTTCGTTGGTATTTGATGGATTTATTGATTTTGACTCTTCGGATTCTGCTGAATGTGTATCTGTAGCAGCTGTTTCCTTTACAGCATCCGTTTCTGCTCTAGAAGTATTGTCCTGGGTGTCAGTCGGTTTTTCCTTTGTTGCCTGCGGCATGACAACACAGACCTTTTGGATCTGACCTTCGTAAATTAATTCTGGTGCTTGCTCGGTCAAAAAAGAATTTTTCTCAACGGGCAGCGTCAGTTGAATGGTCTGATTTAGTTGAGGCTCTATTGTCAGATAGAGGGTATTGTGTTTAATTTGATAACCGTATCCCTCTTGTTTTTCTTCTACTTCTTTTAGCTTGGCATGATCCATTCTTATTTCTTTTTTTATGGGCTCATTTGTTTGATTCGTGAGTGCGACATCTAGTAATAGCTGTGGCTGCTCAGAATCATCTGATATGATTTTGGCAGATAGAATAGCTGCCCCATTAATAGTTTCTGCTCTAACGATTATGGATGTGAAATAGGAGCTAACCAGCATAAATACTGCTCCTAAAACCCACAACTTCCTCAGTAAATTAATTTTCATTCTCCCCTTTCATTTGTGAACCAATAGCAAATCCCAATAGCCTGCATGCTGGAAATTTGTTATTCTAATCAGATACCTAAGTATACATAGAAGGGAAGAATCAAATCACACCAGCTTTCATACCAAGCGGTTTCATTATTGAGATTGCGTTATTGTTTCGTTGATTGTTTTATTAAAGTAAAGGACTTGGGAGGAAATGAAATGATTAGGTTTTTGGAGAAAAATTATCGGAAGATGGAAGAAATCATTCGTGTGTTATCCATTTCTGATAAGTGGATGACTAAAAAAGAACTTGCAAGACACATTGGTAGCAGCGAATCAACGTTTATCCGATATATTGAAGAGATCAAGCAACGCTGGGGAAATGTTTTAACCATCAAAACATCGCATAAATTAGGGTATCGTCTAGAGAATTTCAATGCTACATTGTATCTTCAAACACTCACAGATATGGCGAGAACTTCAACAACGACACAACTCCTTCATGAATTTATTCAACAGCCAGGCAAAACGATCGATTATTATTGTGAGGCAATCAATATCAGTCGATCATCTTTTGCACGAAAACTAAAACATTGCAATAAAGTGTTGGCTGCCTATTCACTTCGGGTCATTGTGGATCGCGGGTATCAGTTAACGAGTCAGGACGATGAGCTGTCTCTGCGGATATTTACGACCTACTTTTTTTTGATGTATTATGGCCATTGTGATTTGCCTTATCACTTTGATAAACAAGAACTAAAACAAGTGATGCGGCGCAATCACTGCATTTTGAATAGTATCAGCTTGGACAACAGCTATGAACATGACTTTTTCATTATGTATTTTATCGTTGATTTGTTAAGAGAGAGTCAAGGATTTCGGCAACGCCCTATCACCAAGATAGCCGTGAAAGCAAAAATCAGTAATGAAGACTATTCATTGATTAAACGCCATTTGAGTGGTATTAGTTTAGAGTCTTGCCAAACAGTCATTGACTACTTTCAAAAAGTGGCTTTCCAGCAATTTTATTCAGAGAATAGATCTGTGATCAGTGAGAAGATACGTGACAATTTGACCTTCAATACTTTTCTGCAGTTGGAACAAATCACAGACGAGGTCGGCGACTTCGTTGTACACTTGCTGACTTGTCTTTATTCCTATGCGCAATTACTGCCCTTTGATACGACAGAGCTGACACAGCGTGCCACTTTTTTTACAAGACATATCAAATTTACACAGCGCCAATTGTATGCACGACTCAAAGCAGAACTGCATTTTTTTCTGAATTGTTGGAAACGAATCTGATCAGTTATTTGTCTTCTTATGTATTCTGGTTATTGACTTCTTTTCCGGAGATCAATCAGACTTTGGTGTCAAAAAAGATCTTAGTGATCAGCGATATGGGGATCAATCACAGTCAATACATCAGTTACTATGTTCAAGATATTCTTGATCTGCATAAAATTCGTTCAGATATCCTGCCCATCAATGGTGAGCAATTAGGTAACTATGACTTGGAATCCTTTGATTTGATCATCACGAATCAGCCGATTTCTGAAACAAACGTTCCCAGTGTTGTTATCAATGACGCCTTACTATTTTCAAATAAAAAAAAATTACTGGACTTATTGTATTTCAAAGATTTTTTTAATATCTGAAAGTAAAAAAATTATTTCTTGTTTTCTTCTCGTAGTTTCAATGAACGATTATCATAAGAATACGCTTTTCCTTTGAACCGTTTTTTTCAGCATCAGAATAGATAAACTCCCCAGCTACCTAATACAAAAATTTCGACGGCAAATCACACGAAAAAAAGATCTGCGGTAATGACACACCGCGGATCTTTTTATTGGAGAGATGACTCTTCGTTAAACTAAGTTATTTTCTACTTATCTATCTTTGCATCGACCGTTGTGTGGCCGATTATTACACCATCGTTTTTGTTGTGAAACTCTTGGCAACCGCAAAAATCCGGGGCTGTTTCAATTGTAACCACTCTTTCTTCAATTCCAATGAAAAAACTTCTTGGGTTTCATAAGGATTGAAATAGTAAGTACCATTTGTCACATTATAGACCACTCGATACTGAGTATACTCAGATTGACCATTATCTTCGACCATCAGTCCTTTGGGGATCGTGGCATTATTTAAGAGATGGAACATGGCATTGACTGTTTCTTCGGCAGTCTCTCCTACATTCACAAACTGTTTGTGATAAACGGTTCGAACAAATCGTTCAGGTGAAGTCAATCCGCCCGGTAAAATAGATGTTCCATTTCCAAGACCAAAGGGGAGCACCTCTACTCCATTGACTGTTGCGGGAGGAAAATTAGCAGGTCTCGCAGCTAAATAGTTGCCAATATTTTTTACATGCCACTCCAATTCTGGACTGTTAGTCATCACGCCGATTGGATTTTCTTTTATTTCGATAAAACCACGATTGGTTTCAATGACAACACATCTTCCGGTAGTATCGTTACAATAAAATGCAATGGGACTGTGATACCTAGTAGCGCCGTTTCTATCTGTACTAGATTGATCCTGCTGATTTTTTGGTACAAATCAGGGATGTCTGCTACGTTTCCTAATACCCAATGTAACAATTCATGGGGTGCAAGGTTTATTTTCTCCGCTGTGTATTCGCAATAAACAGCTTCATTCGAAAAGTAGAGTTCAGCAATCGTTAGTCCCTTCTCATTGACCCCATCAATAAAAAGAAATTCTTCTAACTGTTTGCCCGTTCCAACAAAGCCATAGGTATTGGTGACCTGTCCCCCTAGTTGTAAAGACCATTGATACCCCCGTGGCATGACGATTGGTTCGCCGTCTAACAAAAATGCAAAGTCCATCGTCCGAGCAAAAAAAGTCTGTCCATGAGCAGTCAGCGTGAAACTTGTACACATATGTGTGATCTCCTTTTTGTTCATCATAGCTTGGGTTGCGCAGAAGTTCAACTATTTCAGCGTGTTCCCACCAAGAAATTTGACTCCTTTTCAGATCGGAATCACTTGGTTAAAGGTCGCTGGAAAAACAGGATTATTACAATGATAGAAAGAGATTGACAACTCAAACTACAAATGAAACCGCTTGAATTCTTTCCAAATGGATGTTAAGATAATAATGCACACGTTAACATTATTGGAAAAGGAGGAATTTTATGTCCACGATCACAGAAATCCAAACTTCCTACTATCGGATTCCCTTACCAGAATTAATGGAAGATGCCAAACACGGATTACACACTCACTTTGAGGTGCCAATCGTCAAAGTGCGCACGGATGATGGTAGAGAAGGTATCGGTTATACGTATACGGGTGGTTTCGGAGGAGAGTCGATCGCTAAATTGATCGACAAAGAACTGAAACATATCCTGCTAGGAAAAGATCCTGCTTGTGTGGAAGCTCTTTGGGAACAGATGAATTGGGGCATCCATTACATTGCCCGAGGTGGTCTAGCAAGCTTTGCCATTGCCGCCTGTGATATTGCCCTTTGGGATCTGCGCGCAAAAAAAGCACGAGAACCATTATATAAACTTTTGGGAGGACACAGCAATAAAGTAAACTGCTATGGCGGTGCCATTGACTTGAATTTTCCATTAGAAAAATTATTAGCCAACAATCAAAAATATTTGGATATGGGATTACGGGCTGTCAAAATCAAGTTAGGGCAAGCAACACTGGCGGAAGATATCGCCCGCATCAAAGCCGTTCGTAAATTGATCGGTCCCGATATTACCTTTATGGTGGATGCCAATATGAGCTGGTCCGTTGAACAAGCCGTCAAAGCCGCTAAATTGATGGCGCCTTTTGATATTCTCTTTTTGGAAGAGCCAACGATTCCCGAAGACTACGAAGGATATGCTCGAATCGCTAAAGAAGGTCAAATAGCAGTTGCTGGCGGAGAAAATTTACGAACACCAATTGAATTTGCTCATATGTTATCTTATGGTCAAGTCGATTTTCCTCAACCGGATGCCTCGAATTGTGGAGGGATCACTGGCTGGCTGAAAATTGCGGCATTGACACAGTTGCATAATGTCAGTATCTCGACTCACGGCATGCAAGAGCTTCATGTCAGTCTGCTGGCTGCCATGCCTAATGCCGGATACCTAGAGATGCATAGTTTCCCGATCGATCAATACACCACTCGCCCTCTGATGATTGATCCAGAGGATGGAATGGCTATCGCGCCAGAAGAACCGGGAATTGGTGTGACCTTTGACTGGGACAAATTAGCCCCTCATCAATTGGATTTTTAAGCAATATACACAAAGAGCTGTGACAAATGATTTGTCACAGCTTCTCTAATCTTAATGTACTTAGTTTAAAGAATAAGCGGCAATTCCTCATAGGACAAGCGACGTTCATCAATCAATTCTCGATACCAATAGGCTGATTTTTTCAAAGAACGGGTACGGGCAGCATTTCTTTCGATCCGCACCAGCCCATAACGGTTTTTAAAGGCATTCATCGGTGAGATACAGTCGGTAAAAGCCCAGAGCATATACCCCTCGCAATTCGCCCCTTCTTCCACTGCTTTCAAAAGCCAATAAAGATGTTGGGAAATGAATTGGATCCGATAGTCATCTACTACCTGACCATTCTCATCCATGAACGCCTCTTCATTCTCCCGACCCATGCCATTTTCTGTGATCAGCCAAGGAATGTTGCCGTAATTTTCTTTGAGGTAGTTTGCCATGTCATACATGACTTTCGGATAGATTTCCCACCCTCTAGAACGATTCATTTGTTTGCCGGGAAGATCAAAGTTCTCATAGAATCGCTCCGGATGAAACGGTGTTTCAGCATTCCACTGATAATAAGGTGCCCGCACACGCTTTGGATAGTATTGATTGATTCCTAAAAAATCAACCGTATGTTGTTGGATCACTTCTAAGTCTTCTTTTGCAGGATCAAAATAAATATCATGCTCTTTACATAATGCAATCAGTTCTTCGGGATAAATGCCTTTAATCATCGGATCAAAAAAGACTCGGTTGAAGAAAAGATCGTACATTTTTTTCGCTTGCTGATCTTCTTTCGAAGAAGAACGAGCATACACCATTTCAGGATTCAATACGCAGCCGATTCTGCCTTGATAGCCTTTTTCATGATATGTTTTTATCGCTAATGCAGAAGCTAATGTTTTATGATAATTCCATTGCATCCATTTCTTCGTATTTTGTTCATGAGGCCAGCGAATCGCATCAAGATAGCAACGGGTCTGGATCACGATAGGTTCATTGAAAGTGAACCAGTGCTTGACCCGATCACCATAACGTTCAAAGGCGATTCCTGCATACTTGCTATACAATTCGACAACATACCGAGAACTCCAGCCATCATACATGTCTAATAAGTAGGCAGGCAATTCATAGTGTTCCAGACACAACATGGGTTCTACTCCTGCAGCAAGCAATGCATTGATCACCGCATCGATATGGGCTGCATATTCTTCATCGACGATCAACTTCTCATAGTCGGTAAAAAAGCGTGCCCAATTGATGGATGTGCGATAATGTGTCAGATGAATCTCTTTCATCAGCTCAATGTCTTCACCATACTGTTCCATGAAGTTCGTTGCAACGGCCGGTCCATAGCCTTCATGCCAGACAAAACGCTCTTGTTGATACCATTGATCCAAGAAAGAATCCTGACCCGCTTTTTTTCCTTGCCAGCCTTCTGTCTGCCAAGCAGAAGAAGCGGCCCCTAAGATAAATGTTTCTGGTATTTCAATTAACATAAGCCTCTCCTTTTTATGCCACTTCGTTCGTTGAACGATTCATTACGATAACGAATGGCAAATAAATAATGATCGATAATAAAATACAGATGATTTGTGTGACCACTGCACCGATGTCTCCTGCTGTAGCTAAGTAGGCATTGACGATTGGCGGCATTGGCCACGGTACCATCACAACCGCTTTTGCTGCAAAACCGATGGATGTAGCAATATAACCCACCGTGCCGGTAATAATCGGGGTCAGAATAAATGGAATCGCCAAGATCGGGTTCAGCATGATCGGCATACCGAAAATAACAGGTTCATTGATATTGAAAATGCCTGGTGCTAAGGACAGCTTCGTGATTTGACGCATATCTTCACGCTTGCCTGCAATCAAGATAGCAATCAGCAAGCCAATGGTGACACCTGATCCTCCCATACTCATATACATATCCCAGAATGGCATCGTAATGATGTTAGGCACTTCTTTTCCTGCCTCAAAGGCTTCTGTATTCACGGCGATAGCCGCTAGCAGTAATGGTTCACGAATTGGTTTGACCATCTGATTGCCGTGGATACCAATGACCCAGAAAACTTGTGCAATAAACATCAACAACAAGATACCAGGCAGACCTTGTACTATCCCTTCTAATGGTTTTTGCACAATATTATAAATGATATCGTAAGCATACATTCCTGTGATGGCTTTGATAGCAAAGCCAACTGTCGCAATGATCGTTACTGTTAATATTGTAGGGAAAAGCGCCGAGAAACTTGCTGAGACATTGGCAGGAACACTTTCCGGCATCTTGATTTGCAATCTTTTTTGGCGGCAAAGCCAGGCATAAAGTTCAATTGATAGGATTGCCACGAACATGCCCAAGAATAAACCTTTCGTATCTGTATATTGTTTCGCTAAAACATTCTCGGCAATAACAGTAGCATCTTCATGTAAGAATTCAAAAACCATCGGATTGACCGATAAGTAAGACATCACTGCAATGATCCCAGGGAAAACACCATCGATTTTGTTCAGTTTTGCCAGTTCGATCCCAATTAAAAAAACAGCATAAATCGTTAGAAAACTAAGTGTTACATAACTGACTGCCGAAGAGATCGGCTTTAGATTTTCTAAAAAGCTGAGCGCATCAATTTTTGCTAAGCCGTTCTCCGAATCAAAAACCATTGCTGAAAATAAGGTCCCAAAGGCACCTGTGATAATGACTGGTATCAAAGCGGCAAAAGCGTTCTTAATTACCATGATGTACCGCCAACTATTGATTCTCGTAGCAACTTTACCTAAGCCATTTGCCAATCGATCCATAAACCCTTCCATTTTTACTCCTCCTAGCTCCTCTATGATTAACCAAAATAAACAAACCAAATGCAACCGATTACAATCTCAATTTACTGGATTTTTTTCATTCTGTAAATCGTCGAAAGAAGCAAAAAGCTGAGTATGTAAACGTCGAGGTTTACATACTCAGCAAAATCGATTATGCTTCAAAAAAGGAGGAAATGATTTGGCTTACTATCATGATATTGCAGCAGATATTCGTACACAAATCAGTCATGGAAAGTATGAGAAGAATCAGAAGCTGCCTAAACAAACTGAATTAGCCATTACGTATAAAACTAGCCGAGTAACCATTCAAAAGGCGTTGAATTTGTTGCAAGTAGAGGGAATCATCTATGCCAAAAAAGGCACTGGCACTTTTGTCAGTGAAGCCTATTCTACCTTCGATTATAACGCCCGAGTGAACCGCGGATTAACCAAGCGCTTAGGAAAGACTGGTAAACTCACAAGCAGAATCATTTCCTTTGATACGCTTTTGGCTGATGAGCAAGAACAATCAAAATTGAGACTTGGTAAAGAAGATCGAATCTATGATATTGTTCGTTTGCGATTATTGGATGACGTCCCGGTCGCGCTGGAATATACCATTATGCCAGTCGCAGTGATTCCCGGAATCACCGAAGAGGTTCTCAAAGCTTCCGTTTATGAATATATTTCCAATACATTGCACTTACCGATTGGCACATCGATTCGAAGGATCAAAGCCGACCGTCCAGATATCTATGACCAGCAGCATTTGATTTGTTCCCCCAATGACCCCATTTTAGAAGTCGAGCAAACGGTTTACTTAGAAAATGGGATACCTTTTGAATTTTCACAATCCCGGCATCGATACGATATGGGTGACTTTATTGTCGCTAATAACTGATCTCTCTTTTGATCGGTCAAAAAGCCCGCCATTTCTTGCTGTATTCTGCAAAAATGGTGGGCTTTCCTCGGTTACTGCTATTTTTTTGTTTCTATCACTTGCGATTTCTACCTGATTCTTTCTTATTGCGGCTGTTTCTAGTCAATATACCGAGTGACAACTGCCAATTCCGGCTCATAAGCAGAACCAGTGATCTTTGTTTTCATGACTTTGGAGCCTGGCGTCTGTGAGTGGATCATCTCGTCTGCACCTAAATAAAGGCCGACGTGATGGACTTTTCCTTTTCCCTCTTCATATGCGAACAACAATAGATCACCTGGCTGCGCCTGTTCATAGGATCGCTGCACACCCGCTTGCGCTTGTTCAATGGTATCCCGAGGAATCAAAATACCATTGACCCGATGCAAACTATACATAAACCCTGAGCAGTCAAAGCCACTGCTGCTGATCCCTGCCCATACATAAGGCAAATCCAGAAATTGTTCTGCCATCTCGATCAATTGTCGGGGAGTTGTTGAGTTTCCTTGATCGATTCGTTGGGCTTGTGTTTTAGAAATTTCAGCTGGTCCTTCAGGTGTCATCACATGATACCACTCAGCGTCCTCAAAAAGCCAATCCAGCAGTGTTCCGAAAGAAAGGATTCTTTGATGATCTTTGAATTGCAGGACAGCAGTTGGTTTGATTACCGCTACCTTCTGATTTTTCCCCAATCCATATTTCTCGTCTATGACAGTCAATACGTTGCTAGGAACATACCCTGGGTAGCCTCGGGGATTTTTATTACTTGCTTGGTCTAAGACAATGATTTCTGCCCATTCTTCTTTTTCTTGAACGACTTCGACAACGGTCCCATAAAGAATCTCTGAATCAACCAAGTCCTCTTCATAGAGAGTCATTGCATCTGCTGCTGATAAAAACGAATGGACTGCTTCTAAAGGTTGCGCATTGATTTTTGTTAAAACTGCATTTTGCTGCGGCTGTTTCCATAAAAAAGTCATAGCTGCTTGGACTGCTTTTTTCACTAGGTTCTCCTTTGCTGATTTATTGATCATTTTTGCTTGTGCAATCTGGGGAAAGATGAAAGATCCATCTCTTCTAACTTACTGCTTGTTTCTTTACTCTAGGGAAACATTCTTGTAGTCATAGGCTGCACCGACACTATGGACCACTAAGCCTTTGATTTTTGGGGAACGTAAATGAGCCTCTGCGCTTTGAAATAATGGAATCACGCCCAATTTTTCATTCAAAATCTGCTCAGCTTCCACCATATTTTGCCAACGTGCTTGAGGATCGTTGGCATATGCATCGGATGCTTCTGAAATCAAGTTATCATAGGTATCATCCAACCATTTTCCGCGATTGTATGAACTATCTTTTTTGAAAAGTTCCAAGAAATTGATCGGATCTGCATAATCACCGATCCAATTGTTCATGACCATTTCGAAATCTCCGCTATTGGAACGATCTAATCGCACAGAAAAAGGAACATTGGTCACTTCTACAGTCAATCCTTCAAGGGTTTGTTGAAGCGTTCCTTGAATGTATTCGGCTAATTTCTTTGATTGATCGGTATCTGAGGTGAGTAATTCAAAGGTGAGGGTATCTTTTCCTAGTTCGGATTTTGCTTGCTCCCACAATTTCTTGGCTTGTTCTTCATCATAAGGCAGCGAAGTCCCTGCATCTTTAACAAAATCTGTTTTCGTTTCAGGATTAAAGGCTAGATCAGAAGGAACAAATCCAACAGCTGGAAGTGACCCATTACCTAAAATCTGATCAACGATTTGCTGACGATTAAGGCTATAGGAAATTGCTTGCCGCAACTTTTCATTCCGAAACGGTGAGTCCTCCGCTGCTTGATTCATTTCTAAATACTGGGTCGTCGCGCTCGGTTGAACAACATAATCCTTGTGATTTACATTTTGCATCGCCAGTTCCCCACTCAATGTGATGTCATCTGCTTGCCCGCTTTCATACAAATTATAGCTAGTTGAAGATTCTTTGACGACATCAAACTGAACTCCGGATAACTTCACTGACTCTGCATCCCAATACTCAGGATTTTTCTTGAGTGTCCATTGAATATCTGTACCTGGGCCGTCATAATCCTCCAATGTGAAAGGACCATTGTAGACTGCATTCGCACTTGTTAAGGCATATTGATCCCCATGTTCTTGAACAACCGCTTCACTCTGCGGGAAAAAAGTAGGAAAAGCGAGTAAAGATTTAAAATAAGGCGTTGCTTTTTCCAATGTAATCTTCAATTCATGACTCGTGACGGCTTCGATCCCTAGTTCACTTTTATCCTTCGTTCCATCGGAAATAGCTGCAGCATTTTTGACTGGAGCTAGCATGTAGGCATAGTTGGAGGCGGTAGCAGGATCAACCGTTCGTTGCCAGCTAAAGACATAATCCTCTGCTGTGACAGGTTCCCCATTGGACCATTTGGCATCTTCTCTTAATTTGATCGTGTACACCACCCCATCTTCACTGACCATTGCGTCTTCACTCGCACCGGCAATCACGGGTTCATTGTTTTCATCGAGGCGATAAAGTCCTTCATAGGCATTGTTCAAGGTAATAAAACTGTAAGAATCGGTTGCTAACGACAAATCGGCGCTCCCCATTTCAGCAGAAAACTGAACATTCAGCATTGGCTGATTGGCATTTGCTGACTTGGTTGAATCTGTGGTTTTCGATGACGGCTGTTGACAGGCTGCTAGAAAAAAACTACAAACGATGAGTGATCCGATAACTCTTGCTTTGGTTGTCATTCTTGACGCCTCCTATTTTTCAGATAATTCTAAAAATTCCGTTTTGTTAAGTGAAGTTTACCGTGATTCGAATCTTTCTGTCAAATTCCCTTACTTGAAAGAATCTTCTAAGATACCTAGAGAAAGGTCCTATGGAGAGATCTTTCCTAGCTGTTCTTAGGTAGGAAAGAAACATCTTTTTTCACTAAGCAAGTATTTTCTAAGAAAAATACCGACCTAATTGACAATCATTCTCAATTACAGTTATACTAATTGGAAAATGATGATGCAAAGTCAAATCGTGCATTTACCACAAAAAGGAGTGTTGGTCATGTATATCAAAACTGTGACATTTGAAGTTTTAGCAGAAGCAAAAGAAACATTTTCAGAAAAGATCCGCAAAGATATCGCCTCGATGAAAACGTTTGAAGGCTGTCTCCAATCTGAATGTTGGATCAACGAAAAAAAAGCATCAGTCGATTTTCAACTCGTCTCAAAATGGCAAGAAAAGAAACATTTCCAAGCCTGGCTAAAGCGGCCCGAACACTTGCAAAAACACCGTGAAGCTTATCGTGCAGAAAAAGAAGGAAACGGAAAACCTTCCGTAGTAATAAACAAGAGTGGACAAGATTATTCCTTATTCGACGACTCAATTGTATCTTCCAGCAAGAACTGAGTTGAAACTTATTTCAAGAAAGTTCAGCTAAAAAAGAAGGGCGGCGCTTGCCGATGAGAATCCATTTCATCTGACAAGCGTTGTCCTTCGACTGCGTATCGCGTATTTGTCGTGTCAGCCCACCACGGTTAGTTCGTGGAGTGTCTGCCCGGATGGGTCTTTTAACTGCAACCAACCATTGGTCCCTCCGTAGTAAAGAAACAGACCAACCTCATTGACACTTTTTAAAATAACTTCTTCTATCGTGCAATGATCCTTAATCGCTGCTTGATGATCTTGGCGGATTTTTTCTCCTAAGCGAGCAGAAAATCCCAAGGAACCGTCTTTATTATATGGAATTTCTTCGGCTAATTTTGCCCCTTTTTCGATTCGCATTTCATTGCGCTTTTGCCAATAAACAGTTGCCTGACTTCCTTGATAGTCAATATAGAAAGGTCGATCCTGCAATTCTTTTTTCCATTGATGCCTTGCTTTTGTTTTTTTTCACTGGATCAAGGGAAGTGGTATTTTGGTAATAGCCAAGTTTATCTAACAATAAGTCAAAATTTTTTGCGCAAGATGCAATGAGCTCACTTTGCTCACCTGGGATCGCTTCACTTTTTTTCTTCAACAAACCATACTTCTCCTGATAATAATGTGCAAGGTAAGGTGCCTGGATTTCCCAGCTAGGAGTAATACTAATGATTCGATCATGGGGCTGAGTCAAGTCCAGCAATGTATCCGTTGTAATAGCTGTTACCGCATGATTCTTAACAAGAAAAAACACAGTATTATCAAGCTGTGTCACACGATCATGATCTGCAATTTGTAATAAACCTTGTTCATTGGGAAGCTTAAACAGTAACTCCTCTTCTTCTAAGATCACTAATTCAGCTCTCATAACATTCTCCTCCAGGCGTACGATTTTAATTTATTGTACCATCATTAAGTCTTTATTGAAATTTATTGGCCGCCTGGCAGTCTATCGCAGCATACAAAAAACGATGATAGCAGAAAATAGGATCCGTAACTATTAGGCAAGTATTCTGCCCTTGAAAGTTACTGTCCCAGACAGCAAAGGATACTCTTTGCTGAAAAAATTTGGCTAACATCGTAAATATTATTGATTAAATTGTTATTTTTAATTGTTGAGCTCATTATTTTCCTGTTTTTAAACAATAAGCTTCTGTCTTTTTTTAACTAAAAAAACATTCGACTAAAGCTGGTCCATAGATTTCATTATACCGAGCAACGACTCTTCCACATCGTTCCTCGATTTCGTCATGATCAATGCCATCATATCTTACGACACTCATCACCACACAATTTTCCATTTTGCGGATTACCTCACCGATGATCCTCCTTTGCATACCTACCGGTTTACATTCATACGCTTTTCCTAAAACAATGTTATCACAATTCATAATTTCCACCTTCAAATTTAATTTTTCTAATTATGTTATCATAATATCATCGTTTTTTAATAATTAAAAGTAATACGCATTGATTCGCACAAAAAACCAGTACAGACAAAAAAACCAAACGAATAGAAGTTGCCTCAGAAACAAGCCGGCAATTCAGCAACTTCAAGAACTAAAGTTGCGCTTTCTATCGTTTGGGTATTTCTTTTGTACCAGCGAACACGATTCGCTGCTCGTTTTATCAATTACGCCGTGCAGCTACTAGCGAAGCGGCAAATTTTTCTAAGAAAAGTTGATCGATCTCGTCATAACTACTTGTTTTCGAACTATCGATATCTAATACTCCGATCAGTTGGTCATTGTCCAGCATTGGCACAACGATTTCTGACATTGCTGCCGAGTCACAAGATATGTAGTTCTCATGTTCTTTGACATTATCGACGATCATAGTCTTTTTCTCAGCAGCGGACTCCCCGCAGACCCCTTTTCCTAACTGGATGCGGGTACAAGACACGCGGCCTTGGAAAGGACCTAGAATCAATTCGCCTTCTTGAAACAGATAATAGCCGGCAAAGACCGTATCTGGTAACGTTTCATTCAGCAATGCGGAAGAATTAGCCAGATTCGCTAACCAGTTACTCTCCGCTTCTAACAATCCTTTTAACTGAAGGAGCATCAGCTCGTATGCTTCTTTTTTCTCCATATCCATCACCTCTCCTATTGATTATAAGCAACTCGCAGAGTTTTGTCTTGGTAGAATTCTTGAATTTCGAAAACTCTTTCTTCTAAAATGGTTTCTTTCCTGTTTTCTTGGAAGAAACATTATGAAAACATTACTGTTCTTTCCGCTCCTTTGCTCCTCAAGACCATCCCGATCGTCAAAAAAAACAGGCATCAATAACTGTAAATCTTGTTTGTTGATATTGAGGGACTTCTAACTCATCCAAAATAGCTTTTGCCAATGTTCCGCTAGATGTGACAGATTGTCCGGCATCATTTTGAAGCAAGTGATCTTTTCCTAAAATAGCCGGTTTAGCTTCCCCAGCTTGGAAAAGGTTCCCTGGAGAAATTCCTACCCAATCAACATTTTTAACAGTTAATAAGAAATTGTACTCGTCTAATTGATTTTCTGGAATCGCGATCCAGCTTTCACTATCAGGTGCTTTTTTCAAGTCATTAACATTCAAGTCGCCAGCATCATTCAGTAAACTACCCGCCCCTAAAATGAAGAACAATCTAGTTTTCTTTCCACGGAAAAGATGGATCAAACGGGCTGCTAAGTCGACATGTAGATAGGCTTGATCAGGGCTAGTAGCAAACGCATCAATGATAGCATCAAAACCTTCCAACTCGCCTCTTTTCAATTCAAACGCGTCTTTGGTTATTGTTTTGACAGAATTCCCAAACATTTCCTTTGCTTTTTCTTCATTGCGTACGATAGCTACGACTTCATGTCCTCGTGCACTTGCTTCCCGATAAATCGCTGAACCAGCATTTCCTGTTGCACCAATAATTCCAATTTTCATTGCTCTCTTCCTTTCATCTTTAAACTTGTACATGTAGAAAAATACATGTAACTTTCAAGGTTACATGTTGATTATAAAAAGAAAGCTCCTTTTCGTCAAGCATTTGCTTTTGAAACGGAGCTGTCTCTCTTCATTTTTCAGCAGCCACATTGAGTTTATCTATGATATCTGCTAGTGTGATCTGTTGCATCTCTAACTCAATTTTTTTTTGCAGACGCTCATAGGTCTCATCTAGAACTTCCTGAATGCTACCGCCAATCAAACAATTAGGATTGGTTTTTTTGTCAATATGCAACAATCGTTGGTCCTTTTCAACACTTGAATAAATGTCTAGCAAAGTGATCTCTTCGGGTTTTTTTAGTAATTTAGGTTCAGCTTTTCCCCGTTGGCTCTCAATCAAGCCAGCTGTTCGCAAATCACTCATGATTCGGCGGACATAGGCTGGATTGGTCTCGACACTTTGAGCAATTCGATCACTGGATAGATCGGTTCCCTTCAACATTTCAATATAGGCCAGAATATGAATGGCATCGCTGTATTTCGTTGAGTACTTCATCCCTTTGATGTCCCTTCAAAAATATACTTTTAGCTATCATACCTTTTTTTAGGGAATTGTTCAAAGAGTTGGGGCTTTTCAGCGCTTTTTGTCGTTTGGTTAAGGCAAATAGGTGATAGCTAAGAAGTACAGCTAATGCCGGTTTTTCTTTGCTGATCAACTTCTAATGTCTTTGCCTCTGTTTAATCTTCTTCAAAATCTGCTACTGCAGTGAGAAGCGTGTTGACATGTTGGATATTCTCTTTACCAAATTGTTCATAATCCAATGGATCTCCTGTCAATGTACGGTTGAGGAAGCCAATCACCATCGGCATATTCATTCCTGCATACAGCTCAAATGTCGCACCTTCCATGATTAACCGAGAAGCCGCATTGCATGGGGTTCCTCCTAGCAGATCAGCAAAGACCACAGGGTTTTGACTGTCAGCGATGACAGCTGCTAGTTTTTGGCGAAAATCATCGGCACCTTCTTCTGGTAATAATGGGACTGTCTGGATCTCTGACTGAGGCCCCATGATCATTTCTGTACTTTTTTTCAATTCTTCACAAAACCGGCCATGACTAATCAAGACTAATTGCTTTTCCATCAACTTCCTACCTACTTTCCATCTACTTCGAAATAACTCCTAACGCCGACAGTGCCACACTGACGATCAATACGACGAAAATTGCTTTGGTTGATGTCATGTTTTTCTTTCCTAACATCCAATAGACAATCCCGACAATAGCTGCTGGTAAGAGCCGCGGCAAAATCATATCAATATTGTTTTGCATATTCAATGTGACCTCACCAATACTTGGTGCCCAAGCAAATTTTACATTGACCATTGTTGCCACTAATGCTCCTACCATAAAAACACCCAGTAATGTCGCTGCATCTGTTAATGCTGTTAAGCGGCTTTGCATGGTTGTCACAAGGGAAATACCTTCTTTATAAGCAAATTCCAGTTGTTTCCAACGAAAGATCATGACTACGATTTGTGCAGCGATCCAGATAAAGATGCCGATCGGATTTCCATTGATGGCCATATTCGCAGCCAATGCACCAAAAATCGTTGGCACTAGGGCTGCGAAAATCGAATCACCGATTGCTGCGAAAGGTCCCATCAACCCGGCTTTCAACCCTGAAATGGTATCTTTTGCCTGAAATCCCTCTTTTTCTTCGATCGCTAGATCAATCCCCGTGATAATGGTATTGAAGAAATTTGATGTATTAAAAAACTGTGTATGCGTTTTCATCATTTCTTTTAATTCAGGGGTGTTGTCCCCATAGATTTTACGTAGTTGCGGCAAAATGGTGTACAAGTAACCTGAGCCTTGCATCCGTTCATAGTTCCATCCTAGTTGGAAACCAAATAGGCTGCGCCGATTGATTTGTTGGAAGTCTTTTTTCGTTAATTTAACATTAGATTTCATCGTCTTCAATCTCTCCTTCCGAATGCTGCTCGTTTTGTGCGGTATTAGTTGCTGGACGTGCTTGTCCATTTTTGTAGCTGATAGCGGCAAATGCGAAACCAATTAGTGCGATTGCCAACATTGGTAATGCGTTGAAGGTACCGCTGAAATCTTTTACAACACTTGCTACACTGCTGCCCAATAGTTGGATATTGCTAAATACCGTTGTTAATAATGCTGTCAAAACAAAGCCTAAAATAAGATAAGGAAAATGTTTTTTTACTGGTAAATAACGAAGTAAAATTGCAAAACCTACAGCTGGTAAGACTGCTCCGGCAACGGATAATCCATCGCCTAACCACTTTAAATCACCATTCAAATAACTAACAACGTTTTCGACTAATCCGCCACCGAAAGCCAACGCGAGAAATACAGGAACAAGTCGTGATAGCGCCCACGGTGCTGCGCCCAACAAAAAGTTTCGTTCGATGGCTTTGAAATTCATATTTTCCACGTGGGTATCGATTCTATGAGCAAAATACGTATTCGCAAAACGAGCTAAAATATCTAATTGAATCATCAAACTAGCTACCGGTACAGCAATTGCAGCAATTGCCTGTTCTGGATCCATTCCTAATGCAACAGAGAATGCCGTGGCCAAAACCGTTCCCGAATTGGCGTCGATCCGCGAAGCACCGCCAAAAGTTCCTACACCAAGGACTGTCAGTTGCATACTACCACCAATCAATAAACCGGTTGTGATATCTCCCATCACTAACCCTGAAAAAAGACCAGCAAACACGGGCGCACTCATTGAAGAATAGATCTGTAATTCATCTAGAATCTGATAACCTGCATATAATGATAATAATAAAATTTGCCACCAATGAATTTCCATATTGATTCTCCTATCTTTCTAAAAGGCTCATAAAGTTTTCAGCTTTATCGCTAGGGACCATTTGTGCAAAAAGTTTCACACCTTTGCTAGCAAGTTCTTTGAAATCAGCAATATCTGCGGGAACAACATTGATTGACTTGGTAATAGACTTTGTTTCAGCTGTTTGGGACATGTTTCCAACATTTATTTCAGTGATCGGCACACCTAATTCCACTAGTTTGAGCAAACGGTCAGGTTTTTTAGCAACAATCAACAACCGTTGAGAATCATATCTTCCAGCCAAAATATTGGCAGCTGCTTTCTCAATCGGCAAGATACTTAACTTGACCCCTGCAGGCGTTGCTAATTTCAAGCCACTCTTTTCGATTGGATTTTCTGCTACATCGTCGTCCACAACCATAATTCGGCTAATATTCAGCTTGGTCGTCCATAAGTTTGCCACTTGTCCATGAATCAATCGTCCATCAATACGTACACCAATAATACTCATACTTTTTTCGCCTCCATCGTTTTATAAACCGGTTCTTTTCTCAAATGTACTTCTTTTGCAAAGCAGCCCTCCGTTTCAAAAATAATGATTGTGTTTTCCCCATGATTCAAAAATCCGCTTGGTACATACAATGATAAAATGGGGCCCACTTCCCAAAAGCGTCCAACAGTGACATTGTTGACCAGAACAACTCCTTTGCCGAATCCTGTCAAATCAATAAAAGTATCTCTTTTTTCCTCTAGCACAAAGGAATAACGATAAAACCCGGGTTGTTCTGGATGCCAGTCCCGCGTAAAATCAATTGCTGGTGACTTACTGAAGTCTAGCCAGTAATGAGTCCAGTTGGTCACAAAGTGCAGATCAGCCATCACACCTCTACGAATCCCTTTTCGCTGGGTCTCTGCTGTCAGCTTATGTCCATAGTTGACTCGTCCCATATTTTCTACTAGAATATCCAATTGATTTTCTTCTGCTGCTTGCTTAATCAATAAGTCTTCACCAATTTCTCCTTGATATTGCGTTGCAAGGAATGTTTCATTCAAGAAAATCTGGGCACGATCATTTCCATCAATGATCCGGAGCTTTTCTATTTCCGCGTCTCGCCGTTTCTTCGTGCGGTACAACAAATAGCCATAAGGATGGTCCAATTGTTCCATCGTTTGCGGATAAACCGTCTTGACCGGCTGACTGATTTGATCGATAACAGAAAACAAACTTACTTTATCTTGTAGTTGAAGTTCCATTGATAGAGATGTTTTGCTGCGCGGTTCGTGCTGTTCATATTCTGGAAAATGTTCTTTTAGCATTTTCTGCAATGCGTAATACTTTGCTGTCGGATTCCCTTGCTCATCCAATGGTGCATCGTAGTCATAGGAAGTGACCTGCGGTAAATCGACTGCGCCTCTAGCCGAACAACCATTCATAAATCCAAAATTAGTTCCCCCGTGAAACATATATAAATTGACACTACCGATTTCCAAAGCTTCTTTGACTGATTCAGCGAGATCATCTGGGTCTCTCCGAATAATTGGTTCATTCCAGCGATTGAACCAGCCATCCCAGAATTCCATACACATCAAAGGCCATTTTTTGTTGTGCTGATCAAAAAAATCCTGCATCGCTGCAAAGTTTTCTTTTGCCCGGGAACCAAAATTCCCTGTGACCAATACATCATCTTCAATCAAGCTGCCAGCTCGTAAGGCGGCTTGCCAAGGACCATCCGAAGTAAATAAAGGCATATCAATGCCACGGTTTATCAGCATTTCTTTGATAGCTCTCAAATAAGCTTTTTCTTCACCATATGACCCATATTCGTTTTCCACTTGGATCATTAGAATGTTCCCTCCATGACTCAACTGGTAGGGAATGATTTTTGGAAGTAATACATCGTAGTATTCCGCCACATGCGCTAAATAGCTCGGATCACATGCTCTTAATCGTCCAGACTCCTTTAGTAGCCAAGCAGGTAACCCGCCGAATTCCCATTCGGCGCATATATATGGAGAAGGTCGCAGGATGACATACAGACCAAGCTCTTGTGCCAAGGACAAAAAACGCTCTAAATCAAGAATGCCTTCAAACTGAAATAACCCTTTATGCGGTTCGTGCAAATTCCAAGGCACATAGGTTTCGACGGTATTAAATCCAAGCGCTTTCAAATTATAAAGAGAGTGCTCCCAATCATCCGGATGGACCCGAAAATAATGAATCGCACCAGATAGTAGTTTAAAAGGAGAACCATTCATTAAAAACTCTTCTTTTATTTCAAACGTAGCCATGTTCTGCTCCCATTCATTAGTAGTCAGCTTTGCAAGGTGAATTGCTCTATTGGACTGGCTGTACTACTTTCTCATGCCACGAAACGGCAGTTTCTCTTATCACTTCATTCAATTGACGAATGTTTTGTGTCCCTTGTTCTGTCAGCCATTCTAAAGTTGCCGCTTCTCCTTTTTCAACAAAAGGAGCGACTGCATCTTTCCAAGTTGCTCTGCCACAGAGTACACCGTTGAATCGTGCCCCAGCATCTTTGGCAAAACGCAATGTTTCCATGAATAATGCCGCTGAGACCCCAGCACTTAAGAAGATATATGGCAAATCTGTTGCGTCGCTTTGTTCTTTAAAATAAGCGGCAGCTTCTTGACGTGTATAGGCGATCTCCCCTGTTGCATCCCCTTCAACAAATGACATGTTTACTGGTACTTCAACCTTTAAGACATCTACTTTATACTGGGTTTTCGAGAATTCTTTCATCATTTCGATCACTTTGCGCGGCTTTGCTTTGGCATAGGAAAGCGATTTCGTGTCTACATTTTTAGCATCATATGACAATAACTCTAAATAAAATGGCAGTCCTTCAGCCATGCATTCGCTTCCAATTCGTTCAACAAAAACTTGCTTGTGAAAATTGATTTCCTCTTCTTCATCGCAATCGTAATACAGCAAAAATTTCACCGCATCAGCACCTGATTCTTTAAACCGAATAACTGAACAATCCGGAAGCAAATCAGGAAAGCGACCAGGAACGGTTTGATCGTAACCGGTTTTCTCATATGCTAGCAAAAGACCGCTCTCTGCTGCACGTTTTTGTGCAGCAGGCAACCCATATTCTGGATCCAATAAAATGGCTGAGGCATAGGGCGTCAATTCTTGTGAAATCAGGGTTTTAAACCGCTCAATCGTTTCTTTCGTCGCTTCCATCCCTAAAGCTGACATCATTTTCTTCAGTGCACCACGCTGATCAATCGCCAGGGCGGTAATAATGCCCTCCGGCGTCGATAAACGTTCCATTGCTTGTCTTTTATTTTCGGACCATTCTAACATGCTTCACACTCTTTCCTAATTTTCATATGGATAAATCGTTACACCTTTGACCACACGATTGACTGTTCCACTTGGCGATGGTGTATCTGGTGTATTACCAACCTTCACCGAACAAAGTAATGCGATCGTTTGGGCTACCATGATATCTGCTAAAGCAAGATAGCCATCCGGCAGTAACGAATCTGCAGCTAATTCAAAGGAATCACCACTAAACAATGAACCCTTTTGACCAATTCCAACAACGCGTTGGGCAATACCGTCATTTTTGATTTCGTCCAGCATATCTACATCGTATTTCTGCGTATATGAGTCATTGCTGACAAACAGGAAAACCAATGTTTGATCATTGACAAAAGATTTGGGACCATGTCTGAATCCTAAAGATGTATCAAAAACGGTTGCGATTTTTCCAGCAGTCAACTCGAGAACTTTCAATTGCGCTTCTCTAGTCAATCCGCCTAAGCTTCCCGAACCTAAGTAAATGATGCGATGAAAGTCTGATGCCAGATACCCTTGGATCTCTGATTCTCGTTGGATGACTTCTTCTCCTAGTCGGCTTAATTGATGAACATATCTTTCTTTTTGCTGATTGCTTGCTTGATCAAAAATAAGTAGCGCAGTCAGCGTCATACAGCTGAAACTGCTTGTCATAGCAAAACCAGCGTCATTGGCTTTGTTTGGCATTAGTAAAACTAGATTTTCTTTTTTTGTAGGCATTTGTGTAGCCAATAATCCGTCTGGTGCACAGGTGATCACGATATGATAGATCTTGTTGACCAGCTGATTGGCCATCTTAACTGCGGCTAGACTTTCTGGACTATTTCCACTGCGGGCAAATGAGACCAAGATCGTTGTCTCATCAGGAATCAGGTATTCTTTTGGCGTAGCAACGATATCGGTCGAACCAATACTTTGAAAAATGAACTGATTCGTATTTCCTTGACTAGTAAGAAACGGAATTAGTGTATCCCCCACATATTGAGAGGTTCCGGCCCCTGTAAAAATGACGCGGATCGGTCGCTCTCCAGCATGTTGTTTCGCATCCGTAAACAAACGATCTAGATCTGCGACTGTTTCTTGATAACGGTCAAACGTCTCATGCCACAGTTCCGGTTGTTGTCGAATTTCTCGGGTAGTATTTTCTGCTCCTAGCTTTTGCAGTTCTTCTTTTGACAACATAAACATTTTCTTTCCTCCAATTCAGTTAGTGGAACGCAGATGCCTGATCTTATAATGAAACTTATCGGCCCGTGCCACACTTAATGTAAATTCAATCACTTCGTTCTCGAGATTATAGGTTGAGCGAACTAAATGGAGCACTGGTGATCCTTCTGGAATATTTAGCAGCTCACTATCTTCTTTCTGGGCAATACTGGCATAAAATTCTTCGTCAGCCGATCGTACCGTTTGATTGAAATCTTCAGAAAACAAATCGTATAACGGTTTTATCGATAGCAGTTCCCGAGATAGTGTCATAAATAGCTTCACTGGCAAATAGGATTTCTCGATCATCATTGGCAGATCGTCGGCTAAGCGCAAACGGTCTAACTGAAACAAAGGTTCACCTAATTGAACATTCATATGCCCCGCTAAATACTTGGTTGCTTCAATCTTTTTGAAGGCCAATATCTTGGTTTCAGGATGTTTGCCCATTGCCCGCATTTGTTCGGTAAAACTATATGCGCCAGCTAGATCAGTCGCATTTGTCCTTAATTCCGAAACAAAGGTTCCTTTTCCATGTTGTCGATAAATGTAGCCCATTTTTTCCAGTTCTTGCAATGCTAGTCGCACCGTCGTGCGACTAACGCCATAAAAACTGGTCAACTCTCTTTCTGATGGCAGCTTATCATGAGCGACCATACTGTTTTCGATTCGTTGTTTCAATATTTCTACCAGCTGATAATAAAGTGATTTTGATTGAAATGTATTTTGCATCGATGTCTCTCCTAACTGGTTATAACCACAATACAAGTATAGTAGTGGTATTTTTTATGAGTCAATACTAAGAACAGTTTTTTTTGTATTTTCATTTTTGGTCTTGTTAATATGATTGGTATCATTGACTTTAACAGGCATAAAAGAAAATGAAAAATGATTTTCCAACTATTTTCATTCAAGAACAACTTCTATTTTTTTCTTTTTCACACTTCAACTGGTATCTTTTTTTTATTAGCTACACTCCTTCATCAGCAAGCGGTTTATCTCAGACTATCAAAAAAAGCGAATCGAGGAGATCAAATATAGGTCCTCAACTCGCTTATTAAACTGACGATAGCGTTATACGTGCTGGACGATTTCCAAGTGGCTCAAAGATAGCTCTCCAACCCTGTCATATGCGGTAATAATCATTTCTGAAGCTGAGAGATCCGTTATTTGCTGATAAGTTCACCCATTGTGAGAAGTAATTGGCAACAGAGATCCCTTTTTCAGTCAATCCCTTGAGATCCATCCATTCTTGCTTCATTCGGCTATTGTGATATGATTGGCCATTGAATCAGCATGTTTCTGCCCCCTGCAATCCATTGAGCCGCAAGTAAAACAACCTGATTCATTTCTAAAAGATGATTATTCTTCCACAATAGCATCTTTATCCTTCCCAGTTAATCGAATATAAGCTATTTAGAAATTCTTCCCATACTTCTTTTTTTATATCACTCTCTAAGACAAACTCAAAAACTTTTTCAATCTTTAAATTATCGTCATCTAGTCCTACATACCATTTGTAATCAGGGGCCTCATTTTTCATACGATCCTCAAATAACTTTTCTATACATTTGTCAGTAAGAAAGTTATCTGTTTCTTGACTTGTTCGTTTGTAGAATTTCCATATATTGCCATTTGTATACAAAACTTTTTTAAACCATAGTATTTGTCCTAAGAGTTGGCCTAAATCTTGATTCAGTTCATTTCCTGGTTTTTTTGCTTTCTCAAATTCTGATATTAGATCGATTGATTCTAGATCTAATAGCTTCTCATCGACATTTTTTACTTCAACGCAGCCATAAATCAAATTTTTATTCGCTATATTTACACTTCCCCCGGCAAGATTATCTGAATTATCAAACCGTTCATCCAAGATGACAAAATCAGGAAATGAAGATAAGCCATAGAATATCTGACCTTTTGGACTCCTACTTCGCAAGCTTACATCTCTTAAAGATAGCCTAGACATATTTTTGCCAGCCTTAATCATTTCCGCAACTAGATGATATAGGTCATTTTCAATCCAGTTTTGTCTTTTAATCAGGTTTAATTCTCGCATATAGTATTCAAATTTCTGATTTCTCATGAAAAATCATTCCTCTTTATTTACTCATTTCTCTAGCACCTAAATCTCGCTGGACATCGTTTCCCACTTAACACGCTATTTTCATGATCTATTTTTATTGTTTGCCTCCCTTATGAGTTGTTGACATTCAGTATTCATGAATTAATCGTCAGACGGATTAAAGATGGATCTCCAACCCGTCATATGCGGTAATGATCATTTCTGAAGATGAGAGATCTGCCATCTCTTGATAGGTTCTCCCTCCATTGTGAGAGAAATGATTGGCGACAAAGATCGTCTTTTCAGTCGCTAACTTGCGATCCATCAGCTCCTGTTTCATTTGAATATTTTGCGACCAATTCATATGATTGGCCATCTGGTCAGCATTGGTCTGCCCCGTGCAATCCATTGATACACAATCAAAAATAAACTTATTTGCTTCTAAAAAAGCAAACATCTCTTCCGTCAAGTAGCCTGTATCGTGTCCATAGAGAAGTGTTTTGCCTGTTGGATCTTTGATGACATAGATAAAACAATCTTCGGCAAAATGACCATGTTGTGCCGGTAAAGAATACACTTCATAGCCATTGATCCATGTTTTTTGATACGCTTCCAAAAGATGATACGTCAGGCGTTGTTCATCGTAACGTCCTTCCAATTGGAACGCTCGGTCATAAAAACCTTTCACATAGGCATTGCTATAGACAGCCAATTGAGTCGTGATCCCATTGGCATAGCCGGACATTCGATAAGCTAAATCTTCTCCGTAAAAATGATCTGAGTGCCAGTGGGTCAGCAATAATGCTTCGACGCGATTATAATCCACTCGACCACTCAATCGGTGCAGGTAACTGTCCCCAGGAAAATCGATCAAAAGCTTGCCATCATCCAACAACGCTTGCGTTTGGGTCCGAATCTCCCGGCCTTTTTTCTCCATCGCATGACGGCAGATCCTACAATTACAAAATATGGCTGGAACACGTTCTGCCGCAGCAGTACCCAAATAAGTGACTTTCATCCTCATCCCTCATTTCAATTTTTATCTTTGTTTAGGTATAGCATAATTTTTATCGACTTTCATGACTTTTTCGAGATTCTAATCAAACTTTTCTTCGGATTCAATCGAATCCTCAGTCAGAACAAAAGACAATTTTCGGGATACTGTTAAAAAATATGCAGCTACATGATCAGCCTTATTTACTTGCGCATGAGGCATTAAAGCAAATGATAGACCCCTCCTGACCAAAAGAAAAAAGCCCTTGAAAACAAGGGCTTTTGCTTCATCTGATAATAAATGATTAACGACGAATTTCTTTGATACTTGTGAAAAGTCTTTACAGTATTGATATAAAAGAATTTTTATTGCCTCTGACTACACTTTGACTAACCTATTAAAAAATGTTTTTCAAGAATCCTGTAATACCAGTACTTTCACCATCTTTTTAACCTTCTAAAGAATTAAAAGCAGTCAGAGGCTTTAACTTTTCAGTTGATGTTAAATGGCAATATATTTTTGAGGTTGTACTGTCTGTATGACCTAAACGATCCTTTAAAACATCCCAACTGCAATACTCTGCCACTAAACTAGCCATAGTATGACGAGCCAAATGGGTGTGAAAATCTTTGTTAATTCCACATCGCTCTACACAACGTTTAACATGATCGTTTACATATTCACGACGATAAGGAACTCCACGCTTTCCAGGATCGAGATAAACAAATAAATAAGTTTCATCTACAACAAAATTACTATTTCTTTTTGTTTTATTTAATACATCAATTAATTCTTGTAATTTCTCCATTACTAATGGTGTGACGGGTACTCTTCTTGCAGAACTAACAGTTTTTGTAGTTTCTATTCGAAAATCTTTACTTTTTCCTTTTACTGCTGTCTGTTTATAAAACAAAATTTCATTTCGTTCAAAATCTATATCTTGAGGCTGTAAAGCAAGCGCTTCACTCACACGACACCCAGTATAAAACAAAACATGAAAAAGAACAGACATGGGTAATTCTTCATAAATGATCCCATAGTTTAAAAAAGCTCGTAATTCATCCACTGTTAAAAACTTATCTTCTAAACTGTTGACAGACTCTTTTAAATCTTTAACAGATAACTGATATTTAGGCATTTTAACAAACTTCATTGGATTCTCATTTATCAAATTCTTTTTCTTACAATAATTAAAAACCATATTTAGAACCTGAACAAGAGATTGTAAACTATTTTTAGCATAACCAACATTAACGCCATCAATTCCCTTTTCTTTTAAAATGAAAAGGAATTTTTGTAGTTCTTCTGATGATAAACTACTTAATTTTTTACCACCAATCCATCGATTAAGTATTTTCACCTGTTCTTCTCGTTTATCATACGTTGCCGCCTTTTGTTCGTTTAGTGATCGATAATATTCAAACCACTTTTGACTAACAACACTAAATTTATCATTACTAGCAAGCCTTTTTTGCTTATTTCTGTGTTGTTTTTCCATTTCAAGATAAGCAAGCTGAGCTTCACGTTTAGAATTAAAACCTCGTCTCGTAGTTCGAAAAGCCTGAAAGTACCAAGTAATTTTTCCCGTTGCAGTAATATGTTTTTTAAAACGACTCATATTTTCCATTTATTCTTACCTCCAATTACGAAGGAACCCAACAATCGGAAGTGCTTGAAAATCTTTCTATCTATGAAATAATTATACAACATGCAGAAGAAAAGATAAATTCTACAATAATCGTAATAAACGAAACTGATCGCAAAAATATTCTTCATTTCCTTTTTTTACCCATTCTAAAATGTCATCTCTAAGGTAATGTCCTCTAATGCCAAACCAGCAGCTTGGAAAATCACCTAATTTTATAAGACGGTTTAAAGTACTATCACTTATTTGAAATTGTTCTTTTAAATCTTTATTCGTTAAAACTAATGGTAGTTGATTTATCCTCTTCATTTTATTATTAGAATCCTCTATCTTTTCTGGATGAAAAAAATATTTTTCTAACTCTGATGAATTACTTTTATTGTTATTCTTTGACATGATTGTCTCTTCCTTTCTATTAACAATAATTAATCTATCAGCCACTTTTGTCAAAAGTACATAGGAATTTCACCTCTCCCCAAGTTTACGGCGAGCCTTACGGAAGTATCATTATCCCAACTTCAAATCATCGCTTTTTATTGACTATAAAAACTATTTCAGAATTTTAATCGCTCCTTCTTTACAATAAGAGATCATGGCGCAACTAAAATATGCTCCTTGAAGTGTTAACGTACTGATAGAATTTATTTAATTTTCAATGATCAATAGGTTTTCTAACTAAAAAACATATCTCTCAAATATTAGAAGATTCTTTTAGATAGAAAAAGTGGAAAGGGGACTTTTTAATTAGTTAACTTTAAATTTCAATATAGCCTCTATCAATTTAATTTCTAGCTGTCTTAGCATATATTCATCTACATAGGTAATAAATTGCCCCACCTCATTAAATCCATTTTTTAAACATAACTTAGTTATATAACCGTGGTAATGTTTAAGTATCATTTTGATTGAAATTGGGTCTTCTTTCAAAGCAGATAAGATAATAGATATAGGAACTAATGGGTAATGTTGGTTCCTTTGTTTGTCTACCATAAGCCATATTCCATTTTCAATTGTTCAACCGCTTTCGTTCGTTGATACCAGATACCACTTGTACTCATGTTGAAAATTTTACCGATCTCAGTATCATTAAAACCTGCAAAATAATAAAGTAAAACAATCTTTTTCCTTGTATCCGATAACTGATCAATTGCTGCTGATAACTTCTGATCTGAAATTAATATCTCCATTCCAAATAAGAAATAAACATCTTGCTCATCTAAATGAGTTTGTGAATACTTACCTTCATTTAAATCATTTAATGGTTCCTCATTTTCTTTTATTTTATCGTTTCGTTTTCGAATAGACTTAGCTTCATTGCGTAATACTTTTTTACAGTAGGCATCAAATTGGTGTTGTGTAGATATCTCATTGTTGTTTTGTTGCACGATCAATATGCTCCTTTATCCCCTTTCCACTAATACAACAATCAGAGAATACCTATTTTTCGAAAAACTAGAAGAAAATAAAGAAGATAATTAAAAATATCAATATAACAAAAAAGTCAGCATTCAATCCTAATTGTCTGATTGAATGCTGATTTTCTATGCTATACATGTAGCTTGAGTATTCCTTTTTAATTACTCACCAATAATCAATTAGGAATATTACTAAATTTGGAGTTATTTGTACTTACTCAATTGATATTCTCAAATAACCTAGACTCTCATTTTTTATAGTTTCTTCGAAAAAAGCAATGTATCTGTGATGAAACTATAATTATACCTTTTATCAACGATCAAATGCTTAAATTATCTACTATCATTTAGGATGTTTATCGCGAATATAAGTCAATCTTCAAAAGAAAGTGTAAACTATTCACTGCTTGAACCATAAATGAAAAGTAAAAATCATTCGAGACTTGTTGAGATAAATATTTGTGATGCGTTAGAATAAGTATTGAGATTTGGAAAAATCGCGACACATACAATGATTGGTTTGCTGCAATAAATTTAAACTAGCTGTCTATATGGTTATGGATATTTGAACCTATTTCAGAAAAATCATTAGTCAAAAGTTTCTTGACTATCGGTTGTCCACAAAAGATGAGCTCATTAATTTCTATCCCTTCCGTTTCAAAAATCACGATCTCATTTGTGCCTTTCTTCAAAAACTCTTTCGGACAATACAAGGAATGAATCGGTCCTCTTTGCCAGTAACGACCTAAGTTGATACCGTTGACGATGACCACCCCTTTGCCATAGCTGCGGCAATCGATAAATGTATCCGCGAGGTCAGTCAATGTGAATTCAGCTTGATAAAAAGAAGGCTGGGCCGGATTTTTACCGGCAGTATAATCGATTTTTTTGAGTTGATCTGCTGACAATGTCAATGCATATTGCCGATAGCCTTGATGAAAATGGATGTCTTGCATGATTCCCCCACGAATGCCTTTCACTTGTGTCGGCCCATTCAATTTAAAGCCATAGTTCACTCGGCCTAAGTTCTCTACTAAAACATCTAGTTCAATCCATTCTTTCTCTGGCGTACCCTTGATCATCACTTCTTCCCCAAGGTTTTCTTGATATTGAATTGTCTGCAGGCTACCGTCTGCAAAAAGATGCAATCGGTCACTTGCCTCCACAACTTTGAGCTTATTTTCGTGATGATAATTTTTTAAGTTTACTGAATAAAGCATATACCCATAACCAGGTCCAGCTTCTTCCATCGTTATTGGATACATCGTTTCTTGGGCCGTCATCATCTGGTCTTTTACCGCCAACAGTGAGACGCTGTTTTGCACAGGGAATGTTCCTAAAGAACCAAATGTTTTCCTGCGGGGCTCGGCTTGCCACACTTCAGGACATACTTCTTTAATGGCTCTTTGTACATGGAAGTATTTCTCAGTCGGCTCGCCAGCTTCCGTCAATAACGCATCGTAGTCATAGCTAGTCACTTGTGGCAAATCCAACACACCACGAGCAGAACAACCATTATAAAAACCAAAATTGGTTCCGCCATGGAACATATAGAGATTCAATGAACCCAAGTCTAGCATATCCTTGACTTCATTAGCTAAATCTTGGCCATCACGCTTGATAATCGGTTCTCCCCAACGATTGAACCAACCGTCCCAGTATTCCATGCACATAATCGGCCACTTTTTGTCGTATTTTGCCATAAATGCCTTCATCACTGCAGCGTTCTCTTTGGAATGACTCCCGAAATTTCCTGTTACGAAAACATCCTCTTCAATCAGTGTGCCCGCATCCAGCACTTCTTCCCAAGCACCATCTGACGTAAATAACGGAACATCAATACCGAATTCTTCCATCAACTGTTTCGTTTGCCGCAAGTACTCTTTCTCCATACCATAAGAACCATATTCATTTTCGACTTGCATCATGATGACTGGTCCGCCATGTGTCACTTGCAAAGGAACTAATTTTGGTAAAAGCACACTGAAATAAGAACGGACTTTTGCCATAAATCGTGGATCAGTTGAACGCAATCGCACGTGCTCTTTCAGCAACCAAGCAGGTAGCCCGCCAAATTCCCATTCCGCACAAATATAGACAGATGGCCGCAAAATGACCATCAACCCAAGTTCTTGCGCCAATGACACAAAAGCGACGATGTCTTTCATCCCCTCAAAGTCATAGACGCCTTCCACTGGCTCATGCAGATTCCAAGGAATATAAGTCTCTACGGTATTCGCACCCAGTGCTTTCAAATTGTATAAACTATCTTCCCATTGCGCCGGCGTCATGCGAAAATAATGGATCGCGCCACTAATCAATTTAGTTGGTTTTCCATCTACCAAAAATTCTTCTTTTATCTCAAACGTTTGCATGTCTTCTACTTCCTTAATATATCAAAAATGAGGATTATCATACTTCTAATACACACTAACTACGACTTACTTAAGAATTATCCAATTTTCTTATTTGCCATTCTAACAAATGGCAAATAAATTAACGTGGCTAAAGCTAAATTAATAATTGATAAAATAATTGATCTCCAATCAAAT